>Ga0247812_10000026_pt1 | contig 287178 bp, 295 predicted proteins | sample UWRJL149409B1_FD_178011 | JGI IMG/M metagenome (GOLD analysis project Ga0247812, IMG submission 178011) | Plant litter microbial communities from Arlington Agricultural Research Station in Wisconsin, United States - UWRJ-L149-409B-1 | ecosystem: Environmental > Terrestrial > Plant litter >... | reverse complement strand
GATATGCCAAAACGAACTTTTCAACCACACACACGTCACCGTATGCGAGTACACGGTTTTCGTGCACGTATTTCGTCTAAAGCTGGACGCGCTGTATTAAAGCGACGTCGTCTTAAAGGCCGTGCACAATTGACAGTTAACAAAACCAAATAATCGGTTTTGAAACAAATTATAACCACTTCACCCGAAGTGGTTATTTTTTTACGGTATACTATTTTATAGATGATATCTGCCTTATACCGATTCCATGGCCACAATAGTTTGCGTTACGTATATGCAAACGGCAAAGCAATTCGTACTCAAACGATTACTTTAAAGACGACTACGAACGATCGTCGTAAATATTCTCGTTTTTCTGTAGTTGTCAGTAAGAAAGTTATTAAAGGCGCAGTTGGCCGAAACCGTATTCGCCGCCGCCTTTATGAATATATTCGCACTCACCTAGACCAAATAGATGGAATTCACGATGTTGTACTTATTTGTACATCCTCTGAACTACGCACACTCCCCGCCGAGGAGATTACGAGTCAATTAGATCAACTCTTCATTAAAGCGGGTCTGTTTAAAGAGGCTTAAAACTGGTATACTATACGCTAGTAACCATGTGAGGCTAATCTGTGAATATCTTTGAATTAATTGTTGTCCAACCTATTTTTAACTTGTTGTTGTTTATCTACAGCGTTCTTCCTGGTGCCGATTTCGGTATCTCGATTATTATCTTTACGATTATTATTCGTTTTGCGTTGTACCCACTTGTTGTTCGCCAACTGCACCAAGTAAAGGCTATGCGTAAGCTACAACCCGAGCTAAAGCGCATTAAAGCTGCTACAAAAGGCAATCGCCAAGCAGAAAGCATGCAAATGCTTGAACTTTACAAGCAACATGAAGTAAAACCATTCCGTTCTATTTTGATGCTGTTAATTCAGCTTCCAATCTTCATTGCCCTTTTCCAAGTGATCCAAATTTTCACAACTCACCGTGACCAAATTGCTCACTTTACGTACAGTTTTATGCAAAACCTCAAGCCAGTACAAGACCTACTTGCTAACCCTGATAACTTCAACGAAATGTTCCTTGGTTTTGTTGATCTTACTACCCACGCTATTGGTGCGAACGGTATTAACATCTTCCTCGTTCTTCTTGCAGTTATCGCTGCTGCAACTCAGTACATTATTTCAAAGCAAACCTCCCCTACAACTACTACTAAGCGTTTACGCGACGTACTATCTGAAGCTGGCGAAGGTAAACAACCTGACCAAGCTGAACTAAATGCCGTCATGATGGGCAAGATGGTGAAATTCTTACCATTCCTTATGTTCTTTATTATGATGAGCCTTCCTGGTGCGCTGGTACTTTACTACGTCGTATCAAACATCTTTGCTGCTGTTCAACAACACTTCCTTCTTAAACGAGATGCTGAAGAGATGGATAAACTTGCTGATCAACCTGCGAAAACGGTTGGTAAAAAAGCTACTGCAAAAGCACGAGCTAAAGTTGCCCCAGAAGCGAAAGTTACTGAAAACAAAGGTCCAAACATTACTCGCATTAAAGCTAAAGATAACTACAGTCCAAAGAAGGGCAATTCATGAACAGAGAAGAATCAATAGAATTTGCCCGTACCTATGTGGCCGACCTTTTGACCTTCTTTGGAGTGAACGTAGATGTAGCAGTAGAAGTTGAAGACGATGTGATTGAACTATCAGTCCCTTCAACCGATCTTAATAGCCTCCTTATCGGCCGTAACGCTGAAACCTTGCGTAGCTTACAATACCTTGTATCGACCGTTCTACGGAACAAGGATGCTGCTTTAACACGAGTTAATGTAGACATTGCTGATTATAAGAAACAACGTGCTGACAGGCTCTCTAAAGAGGCACGAGAGTGGATTGAAGAGGTTCGCACTAACGGAACGACGAAGGTGTTGCAGTTGAATGCGGCAGATCGACGGATTGTACACCAAGTTGCAGCAGAATACTCAGATATAAAGACTTTCTCGGTGGGCGAAGGTGCTGAGCGAAGTATTTCGATTAGCCAGGCTAGTTCGTAGTGGTTAAAAATTCTCCTATGAAAAACAACGTACTTATAACTGTAGTCATTATTCTCGTGGTTATTTTGATTGGCGTACTTGGATATGTTGTGTGGGGTAAATTTGTATCGAAGGATGATACTCCTCAATCTACAACAGGTACAAACCAGTCAACGAGTGTCACCTGTACAACACCGGAAGGTTCAATTGAAAAAGATGGAGTTGTTTGTTCTGAAGAAATTGGTATTAAATTCAAGACCCCAACGATATTCGAAGGAAAGTTTGAAAAGATTGATAATTACGAAGTGTTTAAAGGAGGCACTGATCCACGTATCCGTACATCAGTAGGAGAGTCTAATGTTGTTTACGAAGCTGCTATCTCTGGTACTGACAACTTCAAACTCACTATCGCAAAAGAACCACTTCGGACCGGGTATGTAAATGTCGGCCATCAACTTCAGAACACCTTCTATGATACAGATACTGGCTTACTTAGTAACGTTAACACTCCAACAGATGATGACTCAAGTTTTACAGTAGGTGATACAGTTCCTTCTTTTGATGTAAATGGTGTGAAGTTTTACCACGGTTCAGTTGGAGATGCTGGAGCGCGCATTGAAACATACTTCGCCGTTATAGACGGAAGTATTGTTAGAATTATGCTTTCATACACCGGATATATGGGCCCTGAAGAGAATAACCCCTCTACTATAGATGCTGATCAAGTTTTTAATGACCTAGATGCGGCCGTTAAAAACTTAACATTGATTCGTAAATAACCTTATAGTTCAGAAGTATCTTTAAGTGCACGCATATAAACGGCGTGCGTTTCTTTTGCCATTTTTTTCCAAGAGTATTTCTTGATTTGTTTGTACCCAGCTTTTGATAAGCGAGTACGGATTGTGTCGTCACTTAGTACTTGGTCTATAGCTTCAGCCATGTCGCTAGTGTCGAGTGGGTTAAAGTAGTGCGCAGCAGGGCCATAAACCTCTGGGAGGCAGGTTGCGTTACTACTGACTACTGGAGTTCCATAGCCCATAGCTTCGAGGCCAGGGAGACCAAACCCTTCCATAAGAGATGGGAAGACGTACGCAGTTGCATGAGAATAGAGCCAGCTGAGTTGGCTATCGTCTACGAAATCAGTAAAGAGAATGTTTTTATACTTTCGATCATTAAAATAGGTTTCGTTTGCGAGCGCTGAGGCGTTCTTTTTACCTACTAATACAAGCCCAAGGTCGGGGTATTTAGCGAGGAGAATTTGATAGGCATCACCGAGGCGTTTGATGTTTTTGTAGTCGGATTGCTGGCCGACGTAGAGGATGTATTTTTTGTAAGGAAGGATATATTTTTTAGGAGCAATTTCGGAAACATCGGTAGCACAGTATATAGTAGTTATTTTATCTTCAATAGACGGAACAAGCTCAATTACTTCTCTTTTTGTAAAATCACTTATAGCAATCAGTTGATTACTATCTTGAGCAACCTTTTTAAAAACATATTTTCCTACTTGTTGTTTTGCGTGATATACAAACCAATTTTTATCTGAACTATAGGATTTTAATAGAGTAAGGTCTAAAAAAGAAGTTACTTTTCTACCTTTATAATTAACAGGTTGTTGAGGCATACAAAAATGAACTAAATCTGCGTTTAGCTTCTTTAAATATGATTTGAACCCGATCTGTTCATCAAAGGAATAATTGTCAAAATCTACAGTACGAACCGTAAAATTATTATTTCGTGGTTTCCAAAAATCTTTATCCTTAGTTGGGACTAGAATCGAATATTTATTCTCAGTATCAACGTCCTGTAAATATGTAACAAGTCGTTCAATGTAGCGACCGGTGGTAGAATTGATAATTCGAGCATCAATAGCGATGTGCATTATTTTGTTTCCTTTTTAAATACGAGGCGAGAATAAAGGAGATAATTCCAGATAAGTGAGCCTACGGTTGCGATTAACTTAGCGATAAACAGAAGGATTGAGTCATTGGTGATTTGTGATTCCAGGGCTGAGGTTACAACCCAAATAATAATTGGTTGAAGCACCCAAAGACCAGTAATAGTCACTAGAAGAAAAGCGACAAACTGCTTTTTTGCATTGCCGGTTTTATGTTTGAAAGTGAAAGATTTATTAGCGAAGAAGCTAAAAATTAGAGATGCGCCGGTTGAAAAGTAATTGGCAAGAATTTTATCGACGCCAAGATTTACGAATAGGAATAAAAGAATAAAGTCGAGCGCAGTATTTGCGCCACCAACGATGGCAAATCGAAGCTTATCGCCGTGTTTTTCGCGGAACTTTTCCATTGTGATACTCCTCAATTAGGTAAAGTGGACGTTGTTTGGTCTCGTTGAAGATACGACCGATGTATTCACCGATAATACCGAGTGAGAGCAGCTGTACGCCACCCAAGAAGAGAATAACAGCCATTGTTGAAGGATAACCGGCGAGGTCGACACCGAGGAACACGGTGCGAATAACTAGATATACAAGATAGATGAAGGCGAGAATTGAAACTGCAATACCAGCATAGGTAGAAATACGAAGTGGTGCAGTGGTGAATGAAGTAATGCCATCGATAGCGAGCTCAACGAGTTTAATATAGTTCCATTTTGTTTCACCGGCAGCGCGTTGGTCGCGGTCGTAAAGGATTTCTTTTTTGTGGAAGCCGACCCAACTAAACATAGCCTTGGTGTTGCGTTGAGATTCACGGAATTGCTTCAGTGCTTCAACGACGCGGCGGTCGAGGAGGCGGAAATCACCTGTGTCTTCTTGAATAGGAATACGAGTAACACTTTGAAGGGTTTTGTAATACATTTTAGAGGTAAATTTCTTTAAGAAACTTTCACCATCGCGTGATTTACGCTTTGCGTACACGTCATCATATCCAGCTTCCCAAAGCTTAATCATTGCTGGGATAAGTTCTGGTGGGTCTTGCAAGTCAGCATCAATAACAACTGTTGCATCGCCTGTTGCGTGGTCAAGGCCGGCAATCATACCAATTTCTTTACCAAAGTTGCGAGATAGGTTGATATAGCTAACACGAGAGTCGGTGTCGGCATATTCTTTAATAAGGTCGAGGGTTTTATCTTTACTACCGTCGTTGACGAAGAGGAATTCGAAGTCATATCCTTTGTTGTCGTTCGCCAAGTTAGCGAGGCGAGTGAAGAGCTTGTCGAGGACGGGCTCTTCATTATAGGCAGGGATAAGTATTGAGATAGTTTTCACTGATGATAATTATACCACTACCTGTTGTTACCTCTGCAGGTAGTGTCGTGTATAATAGGATGAATAATACAGACTTAACACAAATGAGGAAAATTCAATGGCCGAGGCTAAGCGAGCATTAATTACTGGAATCACCGGACAAGATGGTGGACACCTTGCTGCACTACTACACGAAAAGGGATACGAAGTATTTGGTATTATCAGGGGTCAACATAACCCACGACGTGAAGCTACTGAAGCTGAATATCCATACGTAACACTTATTGAAGCTGACCTTTTGGATGCATCTTCACTTATCCGAGCAATGAATGTTTCTAAACCTGATGAAGTATATAACCTAGGTGCTATTAGCCATGTTGGATACTCTTTTAAAGATCCAATGTTAACAAGTGACGTTACGGGTAAGGGTGTGCTTAATATTCTTGAGGCGATCCGTTTAACCGACCCTGAAAACAAAGTACGTTTTTATCAAGCTTCTACATCTGAAATGTATGGCGGACTCGAGTATAACCGTCCTGAAAAAGGTTATACAGAAGAATCTAGTTTCCACCCACGAAGCCCTTACGGTGTAGCCAAACTCTACGGCTACTGGATTACTAAGAACTATCGAGAAAGCTACAATATGTTTGCTGTTTCTGGTATTCTTTTTAACCACGAAGGTGAACGCCGCGGTGTAGAATTTGTAACACGTAAAATTACCCATGCTGTTGCGCGTATTAAACTTGGCTTGCAAGATGATATTGAACTTGGCGACCTTTGGCCAAAGCGCGACTGGGGTTATGCTGGTGATTACGTAGAAGGTATGTGGCGTATGCTGCAACAAGACGAGCCAAAAGATTACGTACTTGCCACCGGTGAAACACACTCAATTGAAGAGTTTCTTGATATTGCGTTTAAACACGTTGGTATTGAGGACTGGAAGCCTTACGTCAAACAAAACCCAGCATTCATGCGTCCTGCTGAAGTTGATGTTTTACTCGGTGACCCTACAAAAGCTGAAAAAGAACTTGGTTGGGAACGAAAAGTTGATTTCCCTGGCCTTGTAAAATTGATGGTTGACCACGACCTCGCTATTGAATCAACAAAGGTTTAGTTTTAATGGATTCCAAACCTCAAAAATGGCAACGTCTTAACAGGGAGACGTTGCTCGATACAAAGTTTATGAAGGTTTATCAAGACACTGTGAAGCTTCCTACCGGAGCTGTATTCGATGACTATACTGTCGCAACTCTCCCTAGTGGGGTTGTTGTTGTAGCTACTGATACCAAAGGGCGCTTAATTACACAGTTTGAGTACAAGTATGCGATCGATAAGGTAATTTTAAACCTCCCTTCTGGGAGTGTTGAGTATGGCCGCTCACCGCTTGAGACGGCTGCCATTGAGCTACTTGAAGAGACCGGATATGAATCAAATGAACTTGAATTTATTAAAACAACCTACGAATATCCTTCAAAACTTGACCACGAATTGCACATTGTACGTGCTAAGAATGCCGTGAAAGTAAAAGAAGTTGCTCACGAAGCAACCGAATCTATTAGTGAAGTACATCTGATTACATCCGATATGGAAGATTATGGTGGTGACTTTGATACAACTTATAATATAACCGCACTTGCGTTAACACTGCCAGAATTTCTAAAAGTTAAATAATTAGGTTTGTTGTCGTCGTGCGACAAAATCAACAATGGCTGTATTTGGATTCGATTGAGGAATCCATCCTAATTCCATGCTCAATCGTGAGGCGTCACCTACGATATTCATTGCGTCGGTTGGACGAACCTTTGATTGATCAACTGTTGACTCAATAGAATCAAGATTCATAGCTTTTTGAAGATATTCAAGAATTTCGAAACCAGATAGTGAGGCACCCGAAGCGATATTATATGTGTCGTGGACGAGTGAGTCAGCGGTTGCAAGTTGAGTATAAGCTGCAACGATGTCGCGAACATCGGTGTAGTCACGACGAGTAGCTAAGTTACCAACCGTAATGCTTGTAGAACCGGCCTGTTCGGCAGTGATAAGCTGGTCGTATAAGTCAGGAATGAGAAAACCATTACCTTGGCCAGGGCCAATATGGTTGAATGGGCGAGCAATAACAACATCTTGACCGTTATTGCGATGCTGTTTAATTATTTCTTCGGCACGGATTTTACCGATGGCATACGGAGAATTTTCGGTTGTTTTTGATTCTTCGCTTAAAGGCATTGCTTGATTTGGATCATATAGAGCGCCAGTACTCACCGCTACAATACGACCAGTAAAACCCTGGTCTTCAGCCGTATTCAAAAGGTTTGCTGTCATTTCAGCATTGCCGGTTTTATATAGGTCCGGTTTGTCAAACGATTCTGCAACAGAGGCGAGGCCGGCAAGATGAATAACTGCCGCAGCTTGTTTAAGGATAAGACGAGCGACCTGTTCTTTGTTTAATAGATCTGCTTGTTGGTAAGTATCAAGGTAAGGGGCAACGTTTTCGTTGGGGGTAATTTCTCGACCTACACCGCGCACAGAAAAATCAGAGGCTTGTAGGTGACGTGCAAGATGTTCGCCAACAAAGCCATTTATACCAGTAACAACAATTTCTTTTTTCAATTCAGACATAGATTACCTCTAGTATACCATTGCCTACACTTGAAGATAACTCTATAATAGAGAGTATTGTGAATTTTATACAAAAAACGAAGAGTAAGTACAATTACTCGATTATTCTCTTGAAACAACTTGTTATTACTGACTTTAAGCTTAGGTATAAAGGTTCGTTCCTTGGTTATATTTGGACACTACTCCGTCCTCTCGCCCTTTTTGCGGTTTTGTATGTGGTATTTGTGCATTTTTTAAGATTTGGATCGGACATTCCATTCTTTGCTGTGTATTTATTGTTGGGAATTGTGCTTTGGAATTATTTTACCGAAGTAACAGTCAATGGCTTGTCAGCGATTGTAAGTAAGGGTGATTTATTTCGAAAACTTGCCTTCCCTCGATATGTAGTTGTAGTTGCTGGGTCATTCTCTGCACTAATTAATCTACTTATTAACTTGGTCGTAATTGCGTTATTTATGGTGATAACCCAAGTACCATTTACATTTAACTTACTATGGATGATTCCGCTTATTGTCGAATTATTTATTTTCGCTTTAGCAATCGCATTTATTTTAAGTGCTCTATATGTTCGATTTAGGGACATTAATTATATTTGGGAACTGGTTCTTCAGGCAGGCTTCTATGCAACTCCAATCCTATATCCAATTACGATGGTTGTTGCCGTGTCACCTTTATTTGCTAAGCTGATAATGCTCAATCCTGTTGCTCAGATTGTGCAAGACGCTCGTTACGTCGCTATCACTCAACAGACAACAACCATTACAGACCTTTACGGAACAATGTTCGCACACCTAATTCCAGTTGCAATTGTTACAATATCAGTAATTATCGGTGCTGTATATTTCAAGAAAAGATCACCAGGATTCGCGGAGGAGATTTAAAATGAGTAATGATAATATTGCAGTCAGCGTACAGAATGTATCAAAAAACTTTAAACTTCCTCACGAACGTGCTGACAGTGTCAAAAGTCTTTTTGTTAATCCGTTTAATAAAAACCGGAAAAAGTTTGAATCCCAACATGCGCTAAAAGATATATCTTTTGATATAAAAAAGGGTGAATTTTTTGGTATTGTTGGTCGTAACGGTAGCGGTAAGAGTACACTTCTAAAGATTATTGCCGGAATTTATGAACCAACTAGTGGAACGATTACAAAAAACGGTAAGCTCGTTCCTTTTATCGAACTTGGGGTTGGTTTTAATCCCGAGCTTACAGGCCGGGAGAATGTTTATCTTAATGGTGCGCTTCTTGGCTTTACTAAAAAAGAGGTTGATGCAAACTACGATAGTATTGTTGAGTTTGCAGAATTAGAACGTTTTATGGATCAAAAGTTGAAAAATTATTCTTCTGGTATGCAAGTAAGACTAGCATTTGCCGTAGCGACAAAAGCACAGGCAGAAATTTTACTTGTTGATGAGGTTTTAGCGGTTGGTGATGCAGACTTCCAAAGAAAGTGTTTTGATTACTTCAGGGAACTTAAAAAGAACAAGACAACTGTCGTTTTCGTTACGCATGATATGAATGCAGTAAAAGAATTTTGTGACCGCGCTGTCCTTATTGAACAAAGCGTTATGGTCGCGCAAGGTCGGCCTGATCGCGTTGCTGACAAGTATTCACGAATGTTTATGGAAGACGAAACAACAAATGATGACATGGGTCCACAAAGATGGGGAAATAAAGAAGTTGTTGTTTCGAAAGTGGAGGTTTTGCCTAAAAAACTTACTGACAAATCTATTCCAGTTGAACTTAATTTAACCATAAAGTCATTTAAAGACATTACAAACCCTATGGTTGGTTTTAGCCTTAAGGATGCAACCGGACAAATAATTATTGCGACCAACACTAAGCTTCAACACCAAGAATTAGGTTCGTTGAAAAAAGGCGAATCTACCGTTGTGAGCTTTTCTTTTGCCAACTATTTATCCGACGGTAAATATACTCTCGATGTTGCTGTTGAATCGGAAGACGCAGGGATTACGTTTGACTGGTGGGAAGAAGCTGCTAAGATTACATCCTACGAAACAACTCCGGTACCTTTCGTCACTAGCCCCAATATTAACGTAGAGATTAAATCAAGCCGTGCTTAAAAAGCCGAGCCATACGTCTACGTTACCTAAACCATTGTTTGTTGAAACTTCTGCGCTTACATCAGCAAATATGAGTGGTATTGGTCATACTTTAGTATCAATACTTAAGACATGGAAACAAAATGATAATTTGATCAGCAAATTTGAACCCATTCTAGTCGTTCCCTTTGATAAAAAGAAAGCTGTTCAACAACTTGAGTTAGGTTTTCGCATCAAAGTAATTTTGCTTCCTGAAATTGCAGTCCGTGCACTACGTCGTTTTAACCTGCTGCCGTATATGGATATTTTTATAGGTAGAGGTGACTACTTATTTCCTAATTACTGGAACTGGCCTCTGTTAAATTCACGTTCGTTCACTTACGCTTACGACGTAAGCTTTTTGGTTTATCCAGAATTTACCGATTCTAAAAATCAGAAGTTTCTTTCAAAATACCTTAAGACATGGTTAAACCGCGCCAACGGTGTCATTACAATTTCTAACCATGCTAAAGAAGAAATAGTAAAATATACAGGTATTAACTCGCAAAAAATAGAAGTTATATATAACGGAATCGATACAACTCCTAATAGTTTAGTAACAAAGGAGCAAATTCAATCTACAAAAATTAAGTACTCTATTAAAGGCAACTATTTATTGTTTGTTGGAAATATTGAACCTCGTAAAAATATCGAAAGGTTAATTGCAGCCTATAGACTTTTACCGCCTAACCTTCAGGCGACACATAGTCTTGTACTAGTTGGTGCTTATGGGTGGAAAAATGATCAAATCAAACAAGCAATTGAATCTGCGGTTAGTGACGGATTAAATGTTTTGAAGATAAATGTGTTTGTGCCGGATGGTGATGTCAGAAAACTATATGCAGGAGCTAAAATACTTGTACACCCAGCATTATATGAAGGGTTTGGTATGACGCCGTTAGAAGCGATGGCTGTGGGTACACCTACAATAGTAGGTGACAACTCATCTCTCCCTGAGGTTATGGGAAACGCAAGTTTGTATGTCGATGCCATGAATGAGCGAGACATATCTGTTAAAATAGAAGAGTTGTTAGAGAATGATTCTCTGCGAGAAAAACTTATTAGGGCAGGTGAGGCCAGGGTGAGTCAATTTACTTGGACGAATACGACTGAAAAAATCGCTGCATTTATAAAAGGACATTCAAATGGATAAAATTATTAGTTATGCGCAAAACAGAGAAGACCTTATTCTTGCAGGTTTTTTTGAAGATGACGAAACTGGTTTTTATGTAGATATAGGTGCAAATAGTCCCGACATCGATTCAGTGACAAAATTATTTTACGAAAAGGGCTGGAACGGTATAAATATCGAGCCAATACCTGCTTATTACGAACAGTTAAAAAAAATACGCACACGAGACATTAACTTGAACGTTGGTGTATCTGACAAGAGTGGTAAGCTTAACCTTAGAGAGTACGAAGGCACTGGTTTATCTACTTTTTCTGAAACTTTAAAAAAGCAATACGAAGCGTCACCAGATTATTTTACTGAAGAATACAAAGAATACTCTGTGAATGTTTATACGTTATCAGAGATATTCGCAAAAAATAAAGTTAAGAATATTAGCTTTATGAAAATTGATGTTGAAGGATATGAATACAATGTGCTCGAGGCGAACAATTGGAGTTTGTATAGGCCCGAGGTTATATGTATTGAAGCTAATCACATCGAACACGATTGGCACCAAATATTAAAGAAAAACGATTACGAAAAGGTTTTTTTTGACGGTTTGAACGAATACTTTGTTGATAAAAAACTAGCAAAAAAACGAAAATTTTCATACGTTGATGCTGTAATAAATAAAGAGCCAATTATTAACTATAGACAATTACCCGAGTTAAATAGATTAGAGCTTTCTCAAACAAAATATTTAGATTTAGAAAAAGAATTCGAGCTGAAAAGCGAACAAATCACGCATCTTGAAGCGACACTGGGTGAGGTTATGCCACTAAGACGACACTTTAAACGTCAATTAAAGATGAAATTAAAAAACGTAAATAAAAACATTTACGATAAACTCAAATCTAATAATAATTACACGCCAGTAACTCTTAACGATATGAAGGATCAAGATGTGATCGATGTTGATAAGCTAAATTTCCTACGGTATAACGAGTCAAAACGTGCGCCATTTTTACTTAAAATATATTTAGGACTAACTGGATTTATGATAAGAATGGCCAGCCGAATACTAAGGATTACAAAAGTATGAAACAAGTTTTAATGATTGACGCTCAAGTGTTTCACACTGTTGCGTGGCATAGGGGTATGGGCAAATATTCCACGGAGCTTATTTCTGCTATGGCGAAATTGAACAAAACAAAAAAACAGTGGGATTCGATTGAGATTGTACTGTCCTCAAGGTTGCCTCTTGAAGAAGAAGTCATTAAGGTTATCAATCAAAAAATTAAATCTCCAAAAATTGTGTATCTAGATCTTGCACGTGATGAGATTACAAACGCCATAGCAATAATGGAACATAACCGTAAGGTATTAGACGAACATGTCGATGAATTAATTGAGGAAAACGGTAAAGATGTAAAAATCGAATATTTGATTTTATCACCTATGCAGGGTGGAATTTGTAGTGTGTTCCCAACTAGTCCTTATGTACGTAAAGGTTTGATCTTCTATGACCTAATTCCATTCATGTTCCATGAAATATATTTTAGAAATAAGATTGCCGAAATGGAATTCCTTACTAAACTAGTAGAACTTCTTAAAGCTGACGTGTATCTTGCGATATCTAAGACGGTTGCAAATGACCTTGCGATATACCTAGGAGTAGACCCTGCTCGTATTAAGAGCATTGATGGAGGTCCGATTGCGCATGCTCAAACCACGAAAAAGATTAACGTAAACAAACCATTTATTCTTATGCCGACAGGTAACGACTTGCGAAAGAATAACAGGGTAGGTATACAAGGGTTTAATGAATTTAATCAAAAACATGACAATAACTATACACTAGTGATTACTTCATATTTTGATCCAGATCAGGTAGCCGAATTGTCGAAGATTGCAAAGAATGTTGTTTTCACTGGCAATATTTCTGGTGAAGAACTAAATTATTTATACGAAGAATGTGAAGCCTTACTTTTTCCGAGTGAGTATGAGGGTCTAGGGCTGCCTGTTTTGGAGGCTATGGAAAAAAATAAGCCAGTTGCTTGCTCTGACATAATGGTGTTTCGAGAGATATCAAAAGATGCATTCAAGTTCTTCGATCCTTCTTATGGAACTGCAATCGCTTCTGCTCTTGAAGATGCGTTAACTTCTGTTGTAAACAAAAATACCTATGCGGATATACTGAAAAAGTACGCCTGGGAAGCATCTGCCCTTGCTGTATTCGACGCATTTAAAAGTGCTATTCCTGGATACCAAGACATAAAGAAGATTATTACTGTCTTTGCTCCAAACCCTGAAGGCAAGTCTATGGTTGCTAGAACCGTACAACGCTTACACTCTGAATTATCGCGCATCTATAACCCCACCTATTTCTTCGAAGGAGAGTATATTAATAACACTCCTCGTCCAAACATGCTTCCATTTGTGTCTGAGGCACTTAATATATCTAAAGATGTTCCAATAAATATCAAGGAAGATAGTGCTATAACTATCTATCATGTAGAAGGTGGAGAGAAGAGTTCAAAGACGTTATTCGCAGCTATCGCTAATCCTGGAATACTTGTACTATATACACTAGATATGGCCGATGTGTGGAGAAGTTTATACGAAGAGGATAGTATCATATCTAAAGACAGATATGATAAAGAGATTTCTTTAAATGAAAAATTCCAAACACAAGGTACTAAGATGCTCGCTTCGATAGTATCTCGTCAAAAGGCGGTAGTTGTATTCAGTCAAAAGTCTAAAGAAACTATAGATACTTTACTAGCTAAGATGGGAATTGAAGTTCCAGTATATGTTACGTCATATCCTGTGAGCTCACTTGTCTACAAGGAGCTCGTGCCCGCCAAGAAGAATCTTATTGGCGCACTTGATTTACAGCCAGGAAGCCACGCGTTGGCTATATTTAAGGAACTCAACAACCCTTCTTTTGAAAAATTATATATTGCTGATGACACGCGGCTGTATGACAAAGCAAGACTAAGTAATTTACCAAGCATTAAGGTTCTTAATGATCGATATTTTGAAAATAATATCAGTCGGTTAGACATTATTGTTTCGTCTGACAATCGTTCAAGTGTTGCATCGCTTGAAGCACTTAGATATGGTGTAGGATCTGTACATATTGAGTCGTCAGATATAGATATTGTTACTTTACCGAAATCTCAACCGAAAATTACAGGTTTGGGAGAATTCAGTAAGATTGTTGATAAGTTTGCCCTCGATGGACGTAAGGCTGAGGTATTTGAAACGGCACAAGCGAGTATTCAAAATGACCATTCTTATCGTTTATTCGTAGAACAGATCAGCTTAATCATTAAAGACATAGAAGAGAACTAGATAGATGAAAAAAATATTTATTGATGTAACACAACTTATGCAATGGCAAGGCCGACTTACAGGTGTGCCTCGTGTGCAGCACGAATTAATCTCGAGGTTTGCTGAAGACAAAGAGAGTATTTTTGTAACTTGGCATGGATACGACTTCTGTGAAATTAAAGCTGAGGACATATTTACGAAAAGGTCCAACGATGTGCACGCACAAGAGGCAACACTAGGCTACCTTAAGGTACAGTTAAGTCGTGCCAAGCATACCCTTGGACGCTCAAGGCACTTAAAGGCCGTCTATCACAAGCTGCGTACTACAAATCAACCAGTTCTAGTAGGCAGTTCGAACGAAATAATAATACCCTCATCTGACGATGCCTTTTTTATAGCCGAGGGTATATGGTCGGATGAGAATTATATACAAAAAATTGTTGATTTTGGTAAAAATGGTACAAAAATAATTCAAGTTAGTTATGATATGCTTCCGATTGTTACACCTCAATATTCTGGCCATTCAACAGACTGGTTGAATAATTATGCAAGAAACGTTTACCCGATCTGTTCACTTATTTTATCTATTTCACAACATACAAAAACCGATATTGAGAGCTGGTTGAAATCGCAGAAATTAGCTGCGCCAACTATAGAAGTCTTTAGATTGGGTGATGATTTTAAGTTGTCTACACCAGTAAAACCAATTAATGATAAAATATCTGCTGCAAAATTTGTACTTTGTGTGGGAACAATTGAAGCGCGAAAGAACCATACCCTTGTTTACTACACCTACAAACAGGCAGCTTTGAAAGGAATTGAATTACCCAATCTAGTGATCGTTGGTAGAAAGGGTTGGAAGGCGGAAAATATATTTGACCTTATATCAACCGACCCTGATGTGAAAGACAAGATAACAATACTTGAGAATGCTAGCGATGAAGAGTTATCATGGCTGTATTCAAATTGTCTATTCACAATATACCCAAGCTTCTATGAGGGTTGGGGGCTTCCTATTGCAGAAAGTATGTACTATGGCGTTCCCTGTCTCGTAAGCAATACGAGTAGTATGCCGGAGGTTGCTGGGAGTCTTGTGTCTTACTTCGACCCAACATCACCAGAAGAGCTTTTGAAAGAAATTGCAATTTTACAGGACGAAAAGAACCTAAAGGCTGCAACCTTAAAAGCAAAACAATATAAAATGACAAGCTGGGCTAATTCATATGATCAAGTTAAGAAGTATATAATGGGAGTATTATGACAAAACCGATGAGAATTCTTCACTACACAACACACAACGAAGATTGTGGTATTGGCAAGTATCAAGAGCAGTATTTAAATGCACTAGCTCCCTTAGATGAGGTTTATAATGAGATATTTCCTTACTCGCCTAACAAAGTAAAAGTAATGCCTAAGCAAGAACTTTCCCGTGTAATATCTGAATTACATGAAGCAGTGAAGACGTTTGATGCTCTTCATATTCAGTTTGAGCTTTCTTTTTTCAAACAAGATGAATTAAACCGAATTATCGATACCGTTAAGTCGTTGCATAAAAAAGTTATCGTGACCGTACACACAGCCCCTGCAGCTCAATATCAACACCCGCAACGAATTGGTGTGGGTCCTCGCAGTTTAGTACGCTACGCGAAGGCTATAAAGGCCGCCCGAGAGTTTCGAGCACGGTATGTATTGCCATTAGTTAAAGCTGATCTTGTCCTGGTTAATAATACGGCGACAAAACTGAACCTTGTTGAGCACGGTGTAGATGCGGATAATATTACAGTTATAACTATTCCAGTACCTACTATTAGCCAAGAGAAAATATCTTCAGAAATTAAAACAGCCCTATCATATGAAAAGGGCGATGTTATTTTCGCTTCAATCGGGTTCCTGTCACGCATGAAAGGTGTAGACCAGGCTATCAAAGCATTGACGTTCTTACCGTCAAACTATAAGTTGGCCGTAATAGGCGGAATACACCCCGCTGGTGGCCAGGAGGGTTTACTAGATGAACTATGTGACCTAATTACCCATTACGGGCTAACGGAACGAGTATATATTACAGGTTATGTGAATGAAGACGATAAGTTAAATGCTTTGATTCGAGAGTGTGATATCTGTGTATATCCGTATGATACGACCTATTATTCATATGTTTCATCGGCTGCTCTTAATAATGCATTCGCAAACTATAGGCCTGCAGTTGTGTACCCAACAAAGTCGTTCTTAGAAATCAATCAAAATGGCGTTACTGTTGATATAACAAAGTCAGCTAATTACTACGAATTAGCACGTTCTATTAACAAAATTGATATTCAAGATTTTATAGCAAAATCAACTCAATATGCAAAGACCTATTCATATGAAGATGAAGCGGTGAAGCTTGTCTCTATCTATGAAAAATTGATCCTTACCTAACCTTAAATGACCAGTGTAAGCCTATATCTGTAAGCCATGTTTTTCCTTCTATGACGGGTCGGAAATATTCATTATAGTCATTCGTAGTTGAGGGTGTTCTAATTTTAAATTCAAATGTACCTATTTGACCAGGTGCTACAGAAGTTTCTTTTAGGAGAGATGCCCTATTAATATTTGGCCAGCTATTGTCAAAGAATACGCTCGTACGGTCTACAGGATTACTGGTGCCAAGGGCGAATGTTGAATTTTTCCATATTTCTCCACCGGTATTTTTCAGCTTCAATACAAGATAGTAGTCTGTGTTACGACTTATTGCGATGCCTGTATCAACAGGGGTTTTAAAATTATTATCAGAATACGTGCCCTGACCAACATATTCCCACGAAGTTGAAGGACTATTAAATTTAAACTGCTGATACATTCCAACATCATTCATCCACACCAGACCTTCAACTACGGGCCTAAAAGACTCGTTGATGACAAGTCCATTTGGCTTGTATGGGGTGTTAATCCAAAACTCAAACGTACCAATTTCTCCTGGTGCTACAGTAGGTTCCTTTAATATCGCTGGCCTATCTTGAGCTACCCATGAGCTATCATAAAATTCACTTGCACGATCAACAGGGCTGTTTGTGCCGAGCCTTGTTGGGTTTGTACCTGAGTTTTTCCAAATCGTATTTCCGGTGTTTCTGGCTTTGATGGACATAAACACCCTACTTTTATTTGCAGTTGCGTCGGTATTATATAACTGGCTTTTTGTGGAATTTGTGTATACGTATTGTGAAATGACACTCCACTGTGAAGTTGACGTGGAAACATTTAATGGCCAATACATACCAACATCATTCATCCACATAGAACCTTCTACTACGGGCCTAAAATACTCATTATAAAGTCCAACGTTCGAAGGTGTCGTGAGGGAAAACTCAAACGTACCCATTTGACCGGGTTGTACGGAATTTTCCTTTAGTACCGCCGCCCTATTGGTATTAGCCCAACTAGAATTAAAGAATGTGCTAGAACGGTCAATCGGACTACTCGTCGCAAGGAGTACTGGGTTAATGCCATTATTACTCCATACTGTATTGCCGCTGTTTTTTGCAAAGACGGATGCATAGTAAGTAGTATTAGGTGAGAGTGCATTAATATTAACAGGTTTTGTTCGTGCGCTATCGGAATATATTTCTTGATATACTGCCTGCCACTTAGCGGTTGGTGGTAAGGCATTCAATTGCCAGTTGAAGCCGAAATCGTTAAGCCAAGTCTTACCCTCTGCTACAAGGCTGAAGTACTCACTAAAGTTTCCTACTCGTGGAATTTTTGCCTTGAATAAGAATGTGCCTGTTTGTCCCGGAGCTACGCTCGCTTCGCTTAATTTAGCCGGACGGTTGCAGCTGATCCATGTGCTATTACATAACTCGCTTGTGCGGTTATAAGGAGCTGTAGTACCTAGAAGAACAGGATTTGCGTCGTCACTTTTCCATGTCCTATTACCATTATTGATAACTTGTACTTTAAAATAATAGTCTTTGTCTGGAGCAAGTGTGCCGGTGTCAGCAGTGATTGTCATGGCTGGGTCGCTGTATAACTCTTGACTGACAACTTGCCATGCATAATCGGGCCCCGTTGTTCCGCCAAACCAATCGGTGAATATGCGCCAAAAATTTCGATTTCCATAAGCGCTACAACCGTCACCTGTACCGTATAGGTTATTTAAAGCAGCTTGATTAGGTTGATAGGGTGTGTAGTTGTATAGACCTGCGGTTGCTTGATTCTCAATAAACACATTAGAAGAACCACATGACGGATTGTTTGCTTGATAAGAAATTGCATTGTATTGTTGGCTTTTGTATCGATAGCTAGCAGCATTGGTTTTATATAGCTTGAATTGACGTGCTGCGTTTGTCATTTGATTGTAAAAACCCTCATATGCAGGATCACAGGGCGCTGTGTCGGGGCAGCCAAAGCCCATTGGGTTTCTGTACTGTGCGGGTAGGGGCCAATTGTCACTAAGCAGGTTTCGAGATTCTTTTTGTAATAATACTAACAACACTCGTGGGCTTACATTGTATGTGTCGGCGGCATTTTTTATAATAGTTGCTGCACTAATTGCACCCGCCGGGATAACGTTGGTGGATAAATTATTAATATTTTGGTCACCACGAGGAACTTGATAGTAATCCTTAAGACATACGTAAGCAGGTGCTGCCCATCCCTGGCTAGCGGCGTATTGTGCATTTGTCATTGAAGAGTTATATCTTTGTGTTCCGTTAGTATCACAGTTAGGGACTTTTTGATTTAAGAAAGTTTGAATTTCTTGAAGAGACATGTCCCTGTTGTCGTAAAATAGATTATCATCAATAATTCTGCCCGGGTTCCAGTTCGCTGCAGAAGCAGTGGCGTTTAGTCGTGGCGTCAGTGTGTTGGATTTTATTGTTACAAAGCAAATAAAGCCAATTAGTAACACAACAATAGCACCACTAATAAGCACACGAGACAGTTTTTTTGTTTTTAAGTCAAGCTCTATCATTTTATATTAATTGCCTTTGTAGCTACTACCTGAGTATCATTAATGTAATAGCGTATTGTAGCTGTCCATTCACCCAGATAAGAAAATTCTTGTTCTGGTATTTCTATAGGACCGCAGATTTCTGTGGAATCGCTATTCGAGGCACTAACTGTACGCGTAACTGGTTTGTCATTAGGGTTAGTAAGGGTTAGAGAACACTTGCCGCCATGCACTGAAGAGGTTGTCGTAGCTTTAAATCTTATAACGCCATTAGATTGGGTTAGTTCATCAACTGTTACGCTAATAGAATCGTTGACGGGTATCTGATCCGTAGTTTTGGTTGGAATGTCATTTGGAGATAGGTCACCGTCTTTTGTAGCATTTTCTTGTAAATCATCATTGTTGCTTTGATTAGCAGGGGTGGGGATGGTGTTATTGCTGAACGGCCAAGTTTTTGTAGTATACGCAAATACACCAGTTGTTACTAATAAGGCAATAATTATTAGTGTAAAAACAAGAATTTTTTTAGAAACAGTTGATTCTCTTTGTATTTTTTTCATGTTATATAATAATTATACCCAAAAAACGCTAATGCTTCAAGCTGTCAATTTAATTGAGGCTAATTCTGTAATAGTCTTTTATAAACCGATATTAGATGTGTCGAACTTAGTTCTTATATCATAATTATAGATGTATATTCGCGTTTTTTTACCAAGCGCATAAATACTCGGTGTGTTTAATATTGATTCAGGCTGACCAAAAATTTTAACAAGGTCTGATTCACTACAGAATTTTTGCTGCGTGGGTGCATACTGTTGATCTTCATATATATATGCAGATTTATTATATTCTTTGTCGAAAATCCAACTACTATTGTTTGTCCAACTGTTAGGGAGGTAGCAGTCATCTACACCTACTACAGTAAGGTTGTCGTTGGGGCTATAGAACTTTAAAGCGTAATACCCAAAAGGAGCAGCAAGTAGTTTTACACCGTTCTTCTCAAGTGCTTCAGCGGTATCTTTAGCTGCCTGGGTTTGCGCTAGAGAGAATTCTTTCGCACCCTTATAGGCTGAATGTACTCTCGGGAAGCTTAGGGGTATAGAAACAAGCATCAATAAACAAACAGCAGCGATAATCCATAATCGTTTTTTGTCTTTTTTACTAATCAACCAGACAACCCAACTGAAATATGTAACACCGATGAAAACAATCAATGTCAAATATCTGTCATTTCCGTCATTCGTGCTACCACTTAGTATATATACGCTATATGCGAGCACTAACCAGGCAGTGAGAGCAATGTGTATAAAATACTCCCTTGAGTTTTTCGATGCTGCATACACCTTCGACATAATAAATATACCTACGGCTGAAACTATAGGAATAACGAAAAGTATAAAAATTGAAGCATTTCTAAGTCTAAGCTGCTGACCAAATATAAGGCCACCGAATAAATCTAGACTTTTTTTAGCTGTTAGCCATAGCGATGACTGAAATGCCTCAAAGCTAACAATGGTATTCATCTGTACGTACCCTGTGACTATAGATATTAGGCCGGTGCGATCAAGTAGTTTTGGAAGGATTAAACCTATGAATGTCCCGATGAATACGGTTGCTAGCGTGTAGAAAGTTCTTCTTTTTTTACTTTGATTCAAAGAAAAGACAATAATAGCGATGAGACTTGCGGGTACTAAGGTATAGAGGAAGTATTTATCGTTTAGTATTAGTACTGCGAGCAAAGCTGCTATAAGCGCTAAGTTTGTAACACTCAATTTAATTTTATTCAGCAATAGACCTGCGAGTAGCATAAGAAATAACAATCCAAGAGGATACTCAATATGCCTTAATGTGGTCATTGTGATGTTTATAGCGAAACTTGTAGATGCAAAAAGTATAGCCGCGAATGTAAAGATAGCGACAGTACGAACCTTTGATCCAAATATCTTTCCAATAAGATAAAGCCACAAAACCAAAGATCCAAATATGAAAGCTACGTTCAGGGCAATATAAGTTGTGAGGGAATAACCAAAATTACCTTGGATCCAAAGAGGCAATAATTTTATTATATTTGTGTGATCTGTTGAAATCATTGGAGCGCCATTTAGTACATCTCTGAATATAAATGTCGATATGAATTGATCAGACACAACTTGTTGGGCAATACTTGCCTGAATACCGATGTACACACTTACTGCCGCTAGTAACAGCCACCCAACAACTTGTAGCGAGATTCCTTGACCTATGGCTCCAAGGAGTAAAGTAACTTTATTCCAAATATTAATTAAAAATTTTTCAAACGGTAAACTTTTCTCATCGAATGTTTTTGTTGTTTGTCGTTTTTTCATGAATTTGTATCACTGCCTAATTTTAAGTAAGTTATTATTGAATTGTAACATGCCAAAGGGTGCAAGACATGGATATTTAACGTGTCTATCTAGTTAGTCTATGGCATAATAGCTTATATGAAATCTAATCTTATAAGTATAGTTGTGCCGAGTCACAATGAAGAGGGAAATGTTGAAAAACTTTTCAAAGAGGTTAAGAAGGCTCTGGTTGGCCACGAGTTTGAAATTATCTTTGTGGATGACGGGAGTACAGACGATACACTAACGGTTTTAAAAAGTTTAAGTAGTGAGCATAAGGAAATAAGATACCTTAGCTTTTCTCGTAACTTCGGCCACCAGGCTGCATTAAGGGCAGGCTTGAGTGCAGCGAGAGGTCAAGCCGTGATAAGTATGGACGCTGACTTGCAGCATCCACCTTCGCTTTTACCTACTCTTATTGCTAAGTGGCGAGAAGGTTTTCAGGTTGTATACACCGTGCGAAAGGATACAGAAGAGACTGGTTTTCTAAAACGAACTTCATCTTCCATGTTCTACAAGTTATTAAATTTCCTGTCAGGCCTTCATATGTCAGAAGGTGCGGCCGACTTCCGATTACTGGATCGCAAAATTGTTAACTTAGTTAACAATCAGCATGAGTCTGACATTTTTCTCCGAGGCTACATTAGCTGGCTTGGTTTCAATCAAATAGGAATCGACTACATTCCGGCGAAAAGATTTAGCGGAAAGAGTAAATATAGTTTTAAGAAACTTATTTCTTTAGCGAGCACTGGTGTTACGCAATTTAGTATTAAACCGTTAAGGCTTGCACATATAATGGCTGTCGCTGCGTTCGTAGTATCACTTGCATATGTTTTATATGCATTGGTTGTTTCGGTGAGCGGTCATGTTGTTCCCGGTTGGCTATCGCTCATCGTATTATTTGTATTTATGCAGGGTGTTCAGTTCTTACTTCTAGGTTTAATTGGAGAGTATTTAGGACGTACTTTTATGCAAACGAAGAATCGACCTGAATTTATAGTCGCGGACACAAGTGAAACCAAAGATGAGTAAAATAACAGCATTCGCTGAAAAGGTTTTGTCCGACAAGAGAATAAAGTATCTTTTTGTCGGGGGTAGCGCTTTTCTGCTCGAATATGGTTTGTTTCTTATTCTCAACAGTACGTTGAACTTATTAATCCTCGCCAATGTACTCAGCTTTGTAGTGGGGCTAGTGTATAGTTTCGTTCTTCATCAAAAATGGACATTTGCTGGTGATCATAAACATGACCCTAGAAAACAAGCAGCTTCTTACCTTTTGCTCGCTCTTGTAAACGTAGTATTGACCTCGTTTATTATTACGCTCTTGGTAGACTCGTTAGGGGTTCTGCCTTTTGTAGCAAAGATAATCTGTATGTTGTTAGTTGTGGCTTGGAACTTCTTGATTCTTAATAAAATTATTTTTAAAGTTGCACAGGTAAATTAATCGTATGGAAAAAGTTCTAATTATAGGTGGATCGGGGTTCTTAGGTAAAAGCGTTAGTCACTATATGTCTAAAGAACCTAGTTTCGAAGTGCACCAAACATTTCGCAACAAAAACCCGAATGGAATATTCAATCACTATGTAGACCTTGAAGATAAAGTGAGTATTGCCGAAGTGCTTAATAGAGTGCAACCGGGGATTGTTATCAACTGCTCTGGTGTAATTGGACAAGTTGACGATATTGATATAAATGCTCGACTTACCTCTAATCTTTTAGAGAGTTTGAATAACGTAGATTATTTAATAAAACGCATTATCGTGTCCGGTTCGGCTGCGGAATATGGATATGTTTTGCCGGGCGAGATTCCTGTCGACGAAACTGTCCCTCTGCGAGCGAGCCAAGGTTACGGTTTGAGTAAATTAAAAGAAGAAAACCTAGCACTTGAGTTAAGAGATAAATACAACCTCCCTGTTGTAGTTGCTCGAATTTTCAACCCGATAGGTCCTGCAATGGGCGAAAAGTTTCTTGTTTCGAGTATCTTGCGCCAGGCAGCGGAAATTAGGGCAAAGAAAAAGAACGATATTGAGGTTTCAAGGCTTGACTCATCCCGAGATTATATAGCTGTCGAGGATGTAGCGCGGGCATTTAAAGCCATTGCGATAGGTGAACCAAGGCACAGTATCTATAATGTAGGCTCTGGTGAAGCGATGTCTAATCAAAAACTCATTGAACTTATGATGCAAGATGCTGGAATGAACGGTGCCTACAAGCTTACTCAAACATCTGATATAGTAGAGCCATTAGTAGCGTCTGAAGCACGTATCGACCGAATGAAGAGTGATTTTGGTTGGTTACCGACTGTATCTATAGAAGAGGCTGTAAGCAGGATTACAAGAAAAGAAGATGATAAACAGTAGAATAAATATAATCATAGTTGGCGCAGGCGACGCTGGTCGTTTATTAGCCGGTGACATCAAAGACGACCATGAGTCTGGTTTGAATGTAATTGGTTTTGTCGATGACGATCAAGAAAAGTGGTATCTCGACATAGAGGGTGTACCTGTTTTAGGTCCACTTTCCGATTTGCCCGTAATAGTTAAAGAGCATGAAATTGATGAGCTTTATATTGCTATACCATCCCAACGCGGAACTACAATACGATCTATTGTTGAATTGACAATGGGATTGAAATTAGTCTATAAAATTTTACCTCGACTTTCTGAAGTGTTATTACAAGATAAGAGCTTGAGTTATTTACGTTACGTTCGCAGGGTGCAACCAGAAGACTTGTTGGGTGGCGAAATCTTAAAAACTGATCAGTTGACAATTGGTAAGTACGCTAAAGACCAAACAATCCTTGTGACCGGTGCTGCTGGTTCGATTGGTTCTGAACTGAGTCGCCAAATTGTCGCGTATGGTGCGAAGCGAGTTGTGCTTTATGACTGGTGGGAAAATGGAATTTTTGAACTCCGAAATCAAATAATCGAAAATGACCCCGACGCCGATGTTTTTTACGTCATTGGCGATATAAAAGATGCGACAAGGATTAATCAGGTTATCGAACAGTACCAACCTTCAACTATTTTTCACGCCGCGGCCTACAAACATGTTCCACTAATGGAAGCGCACGGGTCTGAGGCCGTAAGGAATAATATTATTGGCACAAAAACCGTTGCAGAAGCTGCAATTAAATACGGTGTTAATAAGTTTGTGCTCGTTTCAACAGATAAAGCAGTAAACCCCACTAACATCATGGGTGCGACAAAACGCGCGGCTGAGCAGGTAATTCACTTATTAGCTCAATCTCAGTCAACAACTACGTTCTGTGTTGTTAGGTTTGGGAACGTAATCAATAGCAACGGAAGTGCTATTCCTTATTTTGAACGACAAATTGAAACCGGTGGTCCCGTAACGGTAACCCATAAAGATGTTACTCGCTTCTTTATGACGATCCCAGAGGCGGTACATCTTATATTGCAAACGTGGACAATGGGTGAAAATAACGACCTCTTTGTTTTAGATATGGGTGAAAGTATCAAGATTATTGATCTTGCGCGTGCCCTTATAACACTTCATGGCTACATTCCAGAAGAAGAAATAAAAATAAGTATTGTTGGTTTGCGACCTGGTGAAAAATTGTACGAAGAAGTCCTTGTTAAGGAAGAGGAGACGCTATCTACCTCTATTGAGAAAGTATTCCGTACTAAGAACTACATGAACTTTGACCAAACTCTTTTTCTTGAGAATCTAGAAAAGCTAATTGTTTCAATCGATAACAATCGACTTGATAACGACGTTGTACGCACCGCTCTTCAGGAAATTGTTACGACATACACCCCTGCTAAACATTAATCACAGACACTCTCGATAGTGGGCAGCGAGATGGTATAATAAACCACATGATTACTGTAATAATTGCCGGAGGGTCTGGTACAAGACTTTGGCCTCTCTCAACAAGCGACTACCCGAAACATCTCCTTAAATTAACTGGTGAACGCACATTGTTACAATCCGCCTTCGATCGCGCCAAAGAAGTAGGCGACACTGTATATGTTGTGACCGAAGCGGGTCACGCGCACCACGTCAAAGACCAATTAGATCAACTACCTCAAGAAAACTTTTTAATCGAACCCGGCCGGCGTGGAACCGGTAACTGTATTGTATTTGCACTCGATATTATTAGTCGACGACACGACCATAACGAACCAATTGCTTTTGTTCACTCTGACCACAATATCCGTGACGTTGAAGGCTACGCTCGTTCACTAAACATTGCAGCCGATGCTTCATCTAAAAGTAAAAAAGTAACACTGATTGGTATCGAGCCAACATTCCCTTCTATTGGTTTTGGGTATATTGAACGAGACGCAGAAGTAGGCGAGACTGACGCATTTGCTATTCAATCATTTAAAGAAAAACCTGACTTTGAAACTGCTAAGGGGTACGTTCACGCCGGCAACTACTTATGGAACTGTGGCTACTTTGTTGGCTCAGTGAATACATTCCTATCTGAGATTCAACGCGTTTCTCCTACGTTACAAGCAAGCTTCGATACTCTTTCGGGGGTTTCTGAGCCACTCGGGCAAGATTACAACGAAGCGTACCTTTCGTTAGCTGATCTTGTTATTGATTACGAATTAGCTGAAAAATCAGATAACCTTGCAGTTGTTCCAGCTACGTTTGACTGGATGGACATCGGTTCATTTAAGGACCTCCATGAAGCAAATGAATCTGATGAAGCGGGTAATTTCTTCAAGGGTAAAGCTATTTACGATGATGAACTTGAGAATGTCTATATTCAGAACGAAGAAGAGAAGCCGGTTGTCGTAATCGGTCTCGACAATATTGTTGTCATCAATACCCCTAACGGTATTCTCGTTGCTCGTAAAGACCTAAGTCAAAAGGTAAAGGATGCTGTTGCTAAGATCAAAGACGATCAGGCAAAATAATGAAAAAAGTTTTAGCATTTGATTTAGACGATACGCTTGCTGTAACCAAGTCGCCAATTAGCGACCGGATGTCTGAAGTCTTGAGTGAAATTCTCGAACATTTTGACGTTTGTATTATTTCAGGTGGTAGGTTTGAACAATTTAAGACACAAGTGATTGATCGTCTTCATGTAGGCCCTCGTCAGTTGAACCGTCTTCACCTTATGCCAACTTGTGGAACCCGCTACTATCGATTTAGCGAACTTGATAAAGAATGGCAAATTCAATACGCAGAAGATTTAACTGAAGAACAAAAGCAGCAAATCCAAGACGTACTAGAGGCTTCTGCAAAAGAACTCGGTTTATGGGAAGTTGCCCCTGCCGGCGATATTATTGAAGACCGTGGTAGTCAAATAACCTTTTCAGCACTTGGTCAAAAGGCAACTCCAGAAGATAAATATGCATGGGATCCAAATGGTGACAAAAAACTATCACTTCGCGATCTAGCTGCCGCATCACTTCCAGGACTTGAAGTTCGCGCCGGTGGGTCTACTTCAATCGATGTTACACGTGAGGGTATTGATAAGGCCTATGGTATGCAAAAACTTATTGATGCAATTGATGTGAACAAAGAAGATATTCTTTTCTTTGGCGACCGTTTACAAGAAGGCGGCAACGACTATCCTGTAAAAGCTATGGGAATTGATAGTATTGAAGTATCTGAATGGGAAGATACTGTAGGACGGCTTGAAACTATTCTGGCACTAGTAAGATAGTGTAGGTAAGGTATGTTTATATTTTAGAAACGTACTGTTAGAATAAACAAGATGAAAAATACGAGCGATGGAAGACTTTGGGCGCTCGAAGGCTTAAGAGGTGCAGCAGCAATTATTGTTGTTATATTTCATGCTCTGTTGATTTTTTATACAATTGCCTTGTATGGTCAAACGTACGACCCTGCAGCTGTTCAGCGTTTTAGCTTTGAAAATCTTATTTATGGTAATCCGCTTTCTGTATTTACGTCAGGTGGATTTGCTGTTGCTATATTTTTTGTGCTGAGTGGTTTTGTACTTTCGATTGGCTATTTCCAGACAGGCAATATGGATATCATAAAGAAACTTGCAGCAAAAAGATACTTACGATTAATGATACCCGCGCTTACTTCTATACTTTTAGTTTGGGCTATATTAAGCCTAGGGCTTGCGACAAATCTTGAGGCGGCAAAATTAACGCAATCACACTGGTTAGCTTCGATTTGGAACTTTACTCCTAATTTTTTTGATGCATTTTTCCAAGGAACTTGGACAATATTTGTAAGTGGAGAGTATTCTTACAATCCCGTCCTTTGGACAATGTTCTACGAAATGACAGGCTCTTTCTTAATTTTCGGATTCTTAGGCTTATTCGGGAGGGTTCCTAGACGATGGTTACTGTACATCGTACTTATTCTTGTTAGTTTTCAAACATTTTACCTAGGTTTCGTGCTCGGACTGATCCTTGCTGATTTGTACAATCAAGGAAAGGCGCCGTTCAATATTAGGCGGTGGTGGGTCAAGTTATCGATGCTGGTCTTGGGGCTTTTTCTAGGAGGGTATCCCGTGCAAACTGTTGAGGGGACTGTATATCAAGCTTTGTCGATTTTTGGTTCTATTGTCCCTGATTATTTTCCGTTTTATACGGCAATCGGTGCCGCGCTAGTTATTACTGTAATTTTGACCTGGGCGCCGTTGGAAAGATTCTTTTCCTGGAAACCTATCAGCAACCTGGGAAAGTACACGTTCTCACTCTACCTGACACATAAGCTGGTTTTATTCACCATAACCACAGGGATGTTTATAAGTCTGTATGGCCAAAAAGGAATAGGCTTCCATGAAGCTGCAATATTATCAATTTTGTCGAGTGTACCATTTATAATACTCGTGACTTATCTATTCGAAAAATATATTGATAGTCCGTCCATACGACTATCGGGATTATTCTCTCGATGGTTATTGAGAAGGGCGGATAAAACAGAATAAACTTCTTGTTTAAATGAAATACCCTCCTAGAAGGGCATCTCTGCGTCCTTTCTAAGAGGGTTAGTTGTCGCGGCTCTGCTTATTAGCGATCCAGCGGGGTGAGTCGCGCTCTGGTGTCGCGGAGGGTGGGACCGAAGAGTAGAACTCCTTCGTTCTCCGATTCAACAACTCGGGAGATCAGTGCTACTGACGATCCGCCGGAGACATCCTGCCACCTGCCGATACTCGTGTCGCTGAGGGTCCCGTTCCTCCACGAGATGTCGCTGAGCGAGACGGATATCAGATTGCCCTGAATTTTCAGGGCCGTTGCCGTAGCGCTCGTGAGAACTCCGTTGCTTTCGATGACGATTTCTCCGCCGACGTATCGGTCGAGAAAGGTTTGGTCCACTTCTTCCATTGCGAGTTGCATGAATCTCTCCTTTGTTTGGAATAGAACAACTTAATCTCAAGACTATCATATATAGCATTTTATTTATAACAATCGTAATTTTTTCTTATCACATACTAAAGTTTTTCTAAGCTACCCTTCATCTTCAAACTTGTTGTAAATCTAGCTCCTTTTTAAATCTTGACTATCTGTTACCAGAGAGTATATTGGATTTTTATGGAGCTTAAAAACATGAACGAAAAAGAACAAAAGACCTTATATTCTGTTATCGAAATCGAGCAACCGATGGGATACGGTAAAGGCAAAATTAGCTATGAGAATTATGTCTCTAGTGAAGTGTATGATCCGGAAGTCGAAGAACGATTCTTTGAGATTATTCGGGAGCTCGAAGCCTTTATTGAAGTTCAAGAATCTGACGATGGGTGTATTGATGGCCGTTGGACAGTTGAACTGTATGTAAATACCGATGGTGAGTTTGAGCTTGTTATTGCCGACAATAGCAATCACGAACGTCCTAAAGTTGCTGGTGGTGGATATGTGACTGGTCTCGCAATGCGACTTGGCGCAATTGGTCGCGGTGTAAGTATCGACGAAGACTTAGTGACAACTGCCGAGGCATTTGCTGAGAATGATATTTATTGTGGTGCGCACTCGGCTGGGCACACTCATGTAGATGAGAACGGTGTTGAAGTTGGAACTGGTTGTGGTGCAAACGATGAATTCCCAGTTATTCTTCACAACGGTGTTGCATATAAAAACGAAATTAAGAAATCAATGAACGACTTACTCGGTGCGGTTAACATGGATTTCGACGAAGACCTATTTAATGAAGTTATCGCCAACTGGGAAAGCGTATTGGCTGATGAATCATACTTCGCTGGCAGCACTGGCGCATCGCGCTTGCAGAAAATCTTAAACTTACAAGCCGAGAAATCAATTGAAGCCGGCGGCCGTAAACCTGTGGCGGTAACGAAAAAGCTAGAGGGCGCACATAAAGAAATTGCTATTGTGATTAACTTTGCTGAAAACAAGACGTTGAGCCAAGGAGTGCTTGCACAAAAGTTAGCCGAGAAGGTGTCTGAACGTCAAGGCGTGCCTGTTGAAGAAGTCGATAGGGCAATCTTGCCGCAATCGTTTGTTGTCGACGCGTGGCGTGTCGTGCAATTAGCGAGTACCTATACTGACAAAAAAGAATCTGCGCAAGCATTGTACGCGGGTGTGATTTACCAACTTGCAACCGCAGCAACCCTTACTGACGGTTCGCTCAAGATGGCTGTCTACAAACCAGAGTAATCTTGAACGACTTTGCGCATTTTTGTCGCAAACAATCCCTTATCGAATCGTTTCGCTTTTCGATGCAAAGTAGCAGGCAAGAAATTTATCTTGTCTGCTTTCTTTATTGCTTCAACTAGGCTTGGAACTGATTGGGTTTTGAATAGCACACCGGTTTCGCCATCTTGAACGATATCTAATGCACCACCTTTGGCGTAGGCGATAACGGGTGTTCCGGCTGCAAGTGCTTCAACGGCTGAAATACCGAAGTCTTCTTCGTTAGGGAACAAGAAGGCTTTGGCGGATTGTGCACGTTTCACTAGTTCTTCATCACTTACGCGGCCGGTGAAGGTAATGGTTGGTCCGGCAAGCTTCTTCAGACGCTCTGTATCAGGTCCACTTCCGATAATGGTTAATTGCGCACCAAGTTGGTTACAAGCCTCAATAGCTAGGTCAAAACGCTTATACGGCACATGCCTGCCCCATAGAACATATCCACTGCGTTCGCCTTTAGGGCTTGGAGTAAAACGGTCAACGTCAACGGGTGGGTGAATGACAGTGCTTGGTTTGCCATAATACTTTTTAATGCGTTCTTGGGTGATGGTTGAGTTAGCGATAAATACATCAATATCGTTGGTAGATTCAAGGTCGAGTTTGCGTTGTTGTTTTACAAGCGCTGGAATGAAAGGGCGAATGAGCGGAGTAAGCTTACCAAAACTAAATTCTTTACGGAATTCTTCGTAGTGGCTCCAGTAATAACGAATTGGCGTGTGAATGTAGGCGATGTGAATTTGCCCTGGGCGAGTTTTGCGGACCGCCTTAGCCTCAGCACTGGAAGTACTAATAATAATATCGAATTCTGATAGGTCGAGCTTACGAAAGGCCTTGGCGCGGAAGGTAGGCCAAAGCACATGCTTGAAACGAAGTGATTTAGGCAGAGTGTTTTGCAGTTCGGTCGTGCGAACGTCAATGTTTTTAAAGGCAGGCATTTTTTCAGCATCATACACTGAAGTGTAGATAGGCGCTTTTGGAAATAGTTTATGAATTTCAAGAAGTAACGGTTCAGCGCCACCCATGTTTGTTAACCAATCGGTTACGAGGGCGATTTTTGGAGCTTTTCCACTCGGCATTATTTAGCCCCTCGGCCTCGAACGACGATCCAGAATGTTTTAAACAGAATTTTAATATCTAACCAGAAGGTCCAGTTTTGAGCGTAAAAAAGTTCAAGTTCAATACGGTCTTCGAAGCTTAATTCACTACGGCCAGATACTTGCCATAGTCCAGTCATACCAGATTTCACACTGTGCAGTAGTGCAGTACGACCGTGAGCGAGGTGTACTTCTTGTGGAAGGATTGGGCGGGGACCAACAAGACTAATGTTGCCTAAGAGTACGTTAAAGATTTGTGGAAGCTCATCGATTGATGTTTTTCGGAGCCAAGCACCGAATGGAGTAATACGTGGGTCGTTTTCTACTTTACGGTTCTTTATATATTCCTTAACGAGATCCTCGCGGCCCATAGCTTTAAATTCTTCAGCAGCATCTTTGCCGCCGTACTGTGCGCCCATGCTACGGAATTTAATCATGCCGATAGGTTCAGAGAAACGACTGAGGCGTTTGCTTATATAGAAGGCTGGTCCACGGTCGACGGCTTTTTTGATGAGGTAAATGATGAACAGCGGAATGGCTAAGATAATAATCAAAATTAAACTGACGATGAAATCAAAGATTCGTTTCACAATTGCACCCCAACCAACTAGTGGAGTTTGATACACGGTAATCATTGGATAGCCAAGGAAAACATCAACGGTGTTTTTACCTGAGTAGAATTCTGATTCACCAGGAATAAAGCTGTAATCAATGTGGTGGGTTTGCGTAGCTGAAAGGATTTTCTGGTTACGGTCAGGGTTTTCGTATAAGTCAGTTTGGATAATTGCCGATACACCAAGTTCACGAATTTGCTTCAATGCGAGTTCTGGAGTTGAAAAGTGAATGGCAGTTGAAGAATCGGGGAGGATTCGCTTTGGTCCAGCAATGGCTACAACTTCGTAGCCGCTTCGTTTGGTGTCGGCGAGGTTGAAGGCGATATCACTGGTTGCACCAGATGAGCCAATAAGAAGCACTCGTTTTACACCCTTACCGTATCTAAAGCTGACGTTACGAACGAGGCGCATGATTTCGCGCTCAACAACAATAAGTAAGAATGAAGCGGCGAGCGTGTAGGCTGCAACTAAGCGAGCTGGGAAGAGGTCTTTATCGCTGACGTATTCAAAGCCAATAACCAAAAGGATACCGAGTACTGCACCGATAGCAATTCGACTCCATTCAGCGAGGCGCCGGTTATAGATGTTTGGTTGGTACAAGCCGATGAGTCCGAAAACGGCAATCCAAGCTGGAACGATAAAGAGGAATGCGAATGCGTAATCTGTTGATTGAATATTGTGGAGCAATGGGCGAGGGTCATATTGTACGCGCGCAATGTAGGCCGCGGTGAACGCAGTAATTAATACTAAGGCGTCAACGAGCATGAGTATGAGGCTGTAGAGTTTGGAATTTCGACGAGTCATAAGTGGTGCTATTATAGCATTTTCTGGTTACACTAAGAGGGTATGGCGAAAAAGACAGCAAATAGCAATTGGTTGGGTAGAATATATATCGGACTTTTGTTGGTTGTCTTTGGGGGAATTGTCCTCCACGCACCGTTTTCTGTTGGGTTTAGTACGCTATTTCCAGATAGTGAACTTCTTATTAAATCGTGGAAAGAAATTCTCCTTGGCGTAGCGACGCTGCTGTTACCTGTGTTGTTGACTATTCATAAACGTTGGAACATCTTTAAAGAACCGTTGTTTCTACTTATTGCAGCCTTTGCAGCGTTAAATATTGCCTTAATTCCCCTTTACTTCACAGGTATTGAAGCTACCCTCGCCGGTATTTTGGTGAACCTCCGCTATCTACTGTTCTTTGTACTGGTATATGTAGCGCTTGCTTTGTATCCACAGTACATTCGTCTGTTTATTAAGGTATTCGTTGCTGGCGCGTTGGTTGTTTTGGCATTTGCGATACTACAAATAACCGTCTTGCCGAATGATTTCTTGAAGTACCTGGGGTATGGCGAATCAACAATTATGCCATTCTTAACGGTTGACCAGAATGACAGCTTTATTCGTATTAACAGTACCCTTCGCGGACCTAACCCCTTAGGTGCCTATGCGATGGTCGTTCTTGTATTGTTACTAGCATTCTGGCTGAAGGCACCTCGTGAAACAACAAAGCGCGAGCAGATACTTATGGGTATTTTAGGTGTTGGTGGCATTGTAGCGCTATGGGCAAGCTATTCACGGAGTGCGGTTCTTGGAATTGTTGTCGCTATTGGTTTAGTGCTGTTTGTGACGATTGGTAAGAAAATCTCTAAAACAATCTGGGTGATTCTAGCGGTCGTGGCATTGTTACTTGGTGGTAGTTTGGTTGCACTGAAAGATACCGACTTTGTTTCGAACGTTTTGTTGCATGAAGATCCAAGCGAAGGAAATAGCGTTAACTCGAATGACGGCCACGCTGATTCACTGATTGATGGTACGAATCGAGTGCTGCGCCAGCCACTTGGCGGGGGAATTGGTAGCACTGGGTCTGCATCGCTTTTGACCGACTCACCACTCATTATTGAGAACCAGTACTTATTTATTGCACACGAAACAGGTTGGATTGGACTGGGCATGTTTGTCGCCATTGCTTGGCTGATACTTTCGAAGCTATGGCGTGGTCGCAAAGATTGGTTTGTATTAGGTGTATTCGCAAGTGGTGTCGCTTTGGCACTTATTGGCCTCATTCAACCCGTCTGGGTTGATGAAACGGTCGCTATTATTTGGTGGGGCTTGGCGGCAATTGCGCTTATTCGTTCACGTAATAAGGAGTATGTGTCATGATCGAACGTTCTACGAAACGACAAAAAGAATTACTGGACTTTGTTGATGCATTTATTAAAGAGCACGGATACGGCCCAAGTTATCGAGAAGTGATGACTGCACTAGGGTACAAATCCGTTTCCACTGTCGCTATTCATATTAATGGGTTGATTGATAAGGGCTACGTACGAAAACGGGACAACTCAGCAAGGTCACTCGAAGTGGTGTCTGCGCAATATGGAACAGGGACAGGCCCAAGTAGTGCCTCGGTTGGTCCTAAAAATACCGCCAAAGAAAAGTGGTTAGTTGATGCGATTCGCGAACGCTTTGATGAGTATAAACAAGCATCGGATTCTTCGAAGCTGGACGAACTATATGTATTGATTGGTGCGCTGAAAGTACTTGGTTTTGAAGGTGCCTACCAATCTATGCGTTCTGAACTAGCCGAACTCGTTAAGCGCTAGTATAATAGACAACATGTTAAAACAGAGGTTTACCGCCACGAAGTCGTGGGCTGCTCGTCATCCACGACGTTTTCTTATGTATGTACTTGGTGGCATCGTTGGTTTGATGATTCTTGTGCAGCTTTTTTACCCAACAACGAGTTTGACTCCTTTTAGTTCGGTTGAAGGGGTGAAGCTGGGCGCAACCTCAAAAGAAAACGCTATTAAAGTCTTAGACAAAAAGTTTAATAGTTCTAAAGTTGTGGTGTATTTTAATAGTTCTGATTCGGCGTTCTTTAAAGCAACTCCAAGCGAACTAGGTATTTCAAGTTCAAACAAGGAACGTGTTGATGGTATTAACTACCCATGGTTTTTACGTTTTGTGCCGAGTTCGCTGTTTTGGGCACATGCCTTTACTAATAACGTCGATGATTTGGAATATCAGCGTGACCAAGACAAACTAGCGACATTTATGAATACGACATTTGGTGACACCTGCCACCTTGATGTTCGCAACGCTACTGTCGAAGTGAAAGACGATGTTATTCAAGGTGTTGAAGCCTTCTCTGGTGGGGATTGTGACTTTGATGAGGTGAATAGTAAACTTGCTGCTGCCGAGCCAACCATTGATGGTGCGAAGCTCAGCATTTCGGGTGATGAAATTCCTCCCACCATTTCAACTAAGGCTGCAAATGAACTAGCGTCCCATGTCACCGACGTCATTAAAGATGGCATTGATGTGAATGACGGAAAAGACAAACACATGATACCGAAAGAGATCCTTCGAAAGTGGCTCGATTTTAGTGTGGTTGATGGCAAGCTCGACTATTCATTTAATGCTGAGCGGTCTGCCAGCTATTTGGGCGAACGAATCGCTTCAGTAGTAGAAAAGCCAACCGGTGAATCGACTGTTACACTGAAGGACTTTGCTGAAGTTAGCCGCGATGCTGGCCAGAGTGGAATTGTATTCAACCAAGCAAAGATGCTGGCGAGCATTAAGAACTCACTCGAGAAAGATGAAAAAGTTGTAGCCGTTGAAGTAGATACTATTCAACCAACTATTAAATACGTACGCACTTATAGCCCTAATGACGCTGCCTTGAATGCATTGTTAAAGAAGTATGCCGATTCACACCCGGGCACCTATGGCGTGAGCTTACGTGAGCTGTCAGGCCAACGCCGCAACGCCAGTTACCGGGCAAGTACCGTATATACCACTGCTAGTACCTATAAGATGTTCGTAGCCTACAGTACTTTGCTGCGAGTTGAATCAGGACAATGGCACTGGACCGACCAAATTAATGGTGGGCGAGACCTGACTGAGTGTTTCGAAGATATGATTCAGCTATCTGATAACGAATGTGCAGTCGCCTTACTTAAGAAGGTGACGGTGAAAAGTTTGACCGATGAGGCGCATGCCATTGGTGCAAATAACACTTCTTTCCTTATTGCGAATAACTTAAAATCTACCGCTGAAGACGAATCGTTACTATTATCACTCCTTGAAACCGGCCAAATATTAAGCCAACAATCGAGCCGTGATACCTGGATTGCCTCTATGAAAAAGAATGTTTACCGCCAAGGAATCCCGAAGGGAATCCCATCCTCAACAGTGGCGGATAAGGTTGGATTTCTTGACGCTTGGCTGCACGACGCCTCGATTGTCTACAGCCCTAAAGGCACGTACGTGTTAGTAATTATGACCGAAAGCTCCTCTTGGGCGAACATAGCAGAGCTCGCTGGACAGATAGAAAACCTCCGTTAAAAGGGTATATTGTAATAGTTACTACAATTTATGCCAATGTTGACTAATTACAGGGGTATGAGTATAATTATCGAAGTATTCCGACGTAGCTCAATGGTGGAGCAAGAAGCTGTTAACTTCGAGGTTGCTGGTTCGAGTCCAGCCGTCGGAGCCAAGAAAAATCCGTAAGCATTTGCTTACGGTTTTTTTCTTTGTGCTCGATTTAGTGGATTGGAGCCAGCAACTCGCCAGTGAAGCTGGCGGTAGTTGCGGTTCGAAAACGAGGAGCAAGACAGAAAAGTTTACTTTTATGGATGCGACGATGTTACGGAGTAGTCCAGCCGTCGGAGCCAAGCCATGATCAACAAAGTCAGAACTGTTAATCCGGTTCTGATTTTTTATACCCCAGAATAGAATTGAAACTAATAATGAAACAATTAAACATATTTCCTTGACCTAGAGTACTCTAGGTTGTCATACTGTTACATATGCCAGCTGACATGGAGATCGAAATCAACGAAACAATCACAATGCAGGAGATGACTAAATCTTCTGGTCTAAGTGAACACGCGATTCGTTATTACGAAAAAATAGGGTTACTTCATTCCATTAAACGTGACGGAAGTAGCGGTCACCGACAGTTCCATCAAGATGATATTTACCGTGTTATCACGCTCGCTTGCTTACGAGCGACAGGGATGTCTATCGAAGAGATGCGTCACTACTTTGAGTTAAACGAATCAGGACTCGACGTTTCTAGTGAGCAAATTGAACTTTTTGAGAAGCATAAGGTTTTACTTAAAGAGCGAATTGAAAAAATGAATCACCAGCTTACCTATCTTGATGGCAAAGTCGAGTATTGGAAAGCACGTTCAAACGGTGAAACAGATAAGGCTAAACAAATTGGTAAAGACAACTTTGAACTAGCTAAAAAGCTAAATAACGAATAAAGGAAGTATATTATATGAAAACTTGGTTTATTACAGGAACATCAAAAGGCTTTGGTCGTGTATGGGCAGAAGCTGCGTTAGAACGTGGAGACAATGTCGTTGCAACAGCTCGTAAGTTAGAAACTCTAGACACTCTAGTTGAAAAGTATGGTGACAAAGTTTTACTACTACAACTCGATGTAACTGATAAGTCAGCTGTTGAATCAGCTGTGAACGAAGCTCACGAAAAGTTCGGCCAGTTGGATGTTGTTATTAACAATGCAGGGTATGGATTGTTCGGGATGATAGAAGAACTCTCAGAAGAACAAGCCCGTCAACGAATGGAAACCAACTACTTTGGTACACTATGGCTTACTCAAGCTGTTCTACCGATTCTTCGAAAGCAGGGTAGTGGTCATATTATCCAAGTGTCTTCTATTGGTGGCGTTAATGCGTTTCCTAACCTAGGTGGCTACCACGCATCGAAATGGGCCGTAGAAGGATTTACCCAATCATTAGCGCAAGAGGTAGCAATGTTTGGTGTTAAGGTAACACTTCTAGAGCCAGGTTCGTTTGCAACTGACTGGAACAATGATTCAGCAGTGAACGCCACTCCTAACGAAGCTTATGACGCTCTTCGGTCAATGTTAGAAGAAGGCCGTGCTAAGAATCCTAGTACTCCCGGCGACCCTAAAGCGACCGGTCCAACAATGCTTGAGCTCGTTGATATGGAAAAACCTCCACTTCGTATATTCTTTGGTAAGTTTATGAATGAACTAATTCATGGTGAATATGACAAGCGACTTGCTGAGTGGGACGCTTACAAAGAGCTTAGCGAAAAAGCAGCCCAGCTTTAATAATTAAAATCTTGCTTGATTGTGGTTATAAAGTCCTCTATCGTAGAGAGTCATAAAAAAGCCTTAGGTCATAGACCTGGGGCTATTTTTATTGCGTTGGTGATTAGATTCGGGCTAGCAACCGCAGCGCGAAGCGATGCTTGGTTGCGGTTCGAAAACGAGGAGCAAGACAGAAAAGTTTACTTTTATGGATGCGACGAAGTTACGGAGTAGTCCAGCCGTCTGAGCTAGTTGGTTTTTTGAGTAGTAACGAAAGCACGAGCATTAGGCGTACGACGGATTTCATTTACAATTAAGTTATGAAACCAAGCTTAAACGATCAAATTAACGAAGTTGCCCAGTCTAACGTTGTGCTGGCATTATTTATAACTGCTCTAGGTTACGTATCTGCGTATGTATATAACGCTGGTTATCTGAGCTCGTTCGACGTCCCTTATATGTTTATTAATATATCGGTTACGTCGTTGGTGGTAAGTATTGGACTAGTCGCCCTCGCGTTTATGCTGATAGTATCAGGAATAATTTACTTTATAGACTTGAACAAGACATTAAAAAAGAGGTGGACAAGATATTTTGTAAGAGCTGGATTTTTAATCATAATAATTGCACTATTGATGATTAGTTTTGGATTCCTAAGGTGGAAAATTATAGCCGTATGTTTGGTTGGCTTATTGATTGGTCTAGCTCTAAGGTTGTTTATGAACATGGTGGCTGAAAGAAGTTTTGCACGCGGTTGGAAATCTTTTACAAGAAATACTTTTTCAGTGGATGTTGACACTTATTCTGTTTTCGATAAGTTCCCAAGTCGAGTTATGACATACGTTGCATTAACCGTTATTTGTGTGGGAATTTCTTTTGGAGTAGGTGGGTTTATTGCCAATAGTAGTTCATCTTTTCCTATGGTTAAGTCTGAAGGAGACATTAAGACTTTAATAGTAATCAAAAATGATGATGAAATAATAACCAAAGATTATAACTCTTCAGATAAAACATTTTTACCGGGGTATAGTTTGTTAAAAGCAGATTCTTTAAATGGAGTTAGTAATTTTAAGAAAAGTGAATCAAACGATCAAATAACCAGGTGGCTAGAAAGTCGATAAATTGGTCTAGTAGATTACTCTACCTCCACCGTCCACTCAATCCCATACCTATCCCTAAACATTCCAAAATAACTTCCCCAAGGGCTCTCGCTCATAGGCATTTCAATCTCACCACCAAAACTAAGCCCATCATATATCCTTTCAGCTTCTTCGCGACTCTCCGCGCTCACTGATATCTTCGACCTGTTTTCCTGTTCATTCACAGGGCCTAAACTTGCAGGTACGTCATTAGCAATTAAGACATTCCCGCCAATCGGCAAAACAATCCGCATTATTTTATCTGCATCTTCCTCTGGAATAGGAAACTCAGGACTCTCGAGTTCCTTGAAGCGTACAACGCTCGTGAATTCTCCGCCAAACACAGATTTATAAAAGTTAAAGGCTTCTTCGGCATTGCCGTTGAAGTTAATATACGGCTTAATAGTTGTCATAAATGATTCCTCCTTAGCGAATAGCTAGTTGATATTCCTATTTTAGCAAAATAAGAGTATTGGCATGAAGACATGTAAGCATAGGTAGGTTTGACGAACTTGGGTATGCCTTGTATGCTTAAAGTATAAGCACAAGTAGTAATACGCAAAATATAAACAAAGGTAAATAATGATCAAAACCCATAATCGCATTAAGTACGCTGCACTTGTTCCTGTATTCGTCATCGCAACGTTCGTCGCACAGTTCGCTAACGTACAACCTGCAAACGCTGCAACGTTAGTATGGGACGGAAGCGCCGGTGATAACTTGTTTGGCACAGCTGCAAACTGGAACACTAACGCGATACCGGTTAATGGTGATGTTCTCAACTTTGATATTAGTACAGCCAACGGTTACGTAAACCTAACAAATGATATTACTAACCTTTCGGTTGCGGGAATTACATACACCGGTACCGGTACTGATGAAGGGTTTGTTCTTTTGGGGAACGAAATAACCCTTACTGGCAATATTACAAGTACTGCCACGAACAATAGCATTTCTATGCCGCTTATTCTTGCGACAGACGTAACACTTGGTGCAAACGTTAGCCTTCAAGGTGCACGCATTGCTGGTAATGGTAAAACCCTTAACACGCAAAACTTTTCAATTAATATGTCTGGTGACTGTATTGCACTTCCAGGACTTATTGGTAGTGGAACGATAACATCAAGTGGTGCGCGGGCATCAATTGGCGCAAACGGATCAACATACACCGGTAATATTATTGTTACCGCTGGAACACTCTACGCGCAGGTTGGTTCACTTGGAACTTCCGCCGGATCAACAACCGTCCAAGGGTCTGGTAACCTAAGTCTGTATGCAGCTGCTGATAGCACTTGGAGTGAGCCATTTGTGCTAGGCGGAACTGGTACAGTCTCTGTGCAGCATGACAGCGCAAACGGCTGTAACGGCGCACAGTACTACAATGTCCTTACGGGAACATTCACAGGACCAGTAACACTTAACACTAACTTTATCTTTAGTGGTCGCGACAACATGACTGTTGCCGGTACTTACAACGCTAACGGACACACGTTCACTACAGCATCTGGTGCTTCTGGAACTTTAACAACTCCACAAGGAACTTCAGTTGCACCAACCGAAGAAGCGACATATGCCGACCAACAACCTAGCCAAGATGTAACTATTGGTGCAAACCAAACCGGTGTGATTAACGGAGCACGTCAAGATGTTGCAGTTACTACTGCCGGTACAGTAAAGGGTACGGGTGATATTCAGACACTTGCCGTTAATAACGGTATTGTTGCACCAGGTGTAGACGTTGGAGTATTAACTGTTGCACAACAACTTACTATTAGCGACTCTACGTACCAAGCGCAGCTACGATCTGCAGCTGCGGGTGACTACGATCAAATCACTGTTGGTTCTGCTGCTCAGACAACGGGTACGAGTGTCGTCATTGAAGATGGTTCTGTTCTAGAAGTAAGCTTGCTCAATGGCTACAGCATTACCCAAGGTGATACCTTTATGATTATTAATAACCTACAACCTGCCACTCAGGCCGTAAACGGTACATTTGCTGGCCTGGCTGAAGGCGCCCAATTTACTGTTAACGGAATTGTATTTAACATTACCTACGTGGGTGGCGACGGTAACGATGTTGTACTTACTGCACTTAATACGGGTACTGACCCATCCGTACCGAATACGGGTGTAATGACTGCTGGTGCTAACCCAGTGCTTATTACTGGACTTGGTGTTGTTGCAGCCGCAACGCTAGCAGCAGTTGCTATGCGTCGTCGTACGAATAGCTAAGCTCATTAATAAGAAGTATACGAAAACACTATGGTGAAAATCATAGTGTTTTTTTGTTGTATCTATTACCCTACCCATCCGCTATACTCAACCATAAGAACAATAGTGGGGTGATTTATGCGTTTAAGGATAAAAAAGAGAAGTAGGCTTCTTTTAAGTTTTGGGGCGACACTTGTTGCCGTGGCGATTTTTGGTGTCGCTGTCTATAATCTTCCTGCGGACATTTCGAATGCAGCCTCTGAAACAGTTAGTGCACCAGCTACTGCTACGGGTAGGGTGAATGCGCAACTTGCTATTGCGGGTGTTTCAATTGGCGGTTCAGGCAATGACGTCATTCCAGTAAAAGTACAGGTCACACAAGGTTCGTTATATCTTGTAACAAAGACCGGGCTCACATTTACAACCACAACAACCGGGTCAACAATCAGCTTTTCCGGAACTCGAACTAATGTGAATGCTGCACTCGCAACCCTGCACTATGTAGGTACAGTTGCTGGCAGTCAAACGGTGACAATCTCATTAGCTGACACCAATACAATCTACAATCCGACAAATGGTCATGTGTATCAATATGTTGGCGGTGGATCAACTTGGCCAGATGCTTTTGATGCCGCTGCGGCATTAAACTACCAAGGTGTTCCGGGTTACCTTGCGACAATTACATCACAAGATGAAAATGACTTTATTAAAGATCGATTGAGCGGCGATGCATGGCTTGGTGCTTCTGACAACGAAGAAGAAGGAGTATGGAAGTGGGTGGCTGGCCCTGAAACCGGCGATAACTTCTACACGGGTGAAGGATTAAATGGCTCTGGCCCTGATGCTGGTTTAGGCGCAGCTGTTGATGGTGCGTACACAAACTGGGCATACGGCGAACCGAATCAGGCGGGTGTAGAAAATTGTATGGAAACATACATCCAAGATGGCACATGGAATGACTACCCTTGTGATAACGATACTGTCGGCTATGTTGTCGAATATGGTAATGACATCACCAATCCCACAAGTATTCCAAGTGCTAGCGTGAATATTACCGTAACTGCAGCCACATTTGCTGGCGGTGACGGAACTCCTGAAGACCCATACCAAGTGACCGACTGTGAACGACTGCAAGGCTTAAACCAGAATCTCACAGCTTCGTATGTATTGACGCAGAACATTGATTGTACCGACACGCCGAACTGGAATGGCGGACAAGGGTTTGTTCCAATTGGCTATAACAACGATGGTATGAGCGACCCATTTAGGGGTACGATTGAAGGAAATGGCTACAGTATTAATGGCCTTACTGAAATTCGGTCTGATGACGACCCAGACACCGACCACGATACTAACCCCGAAATAGACCAAAGTGATGTGGGATTAATTGGCTATGGTGCGGGTATAGAAATTAATAATCTTCATTTAACGAATGCAAAAATTAAAGGATACAGAAATGTAGGCGGCCTTGTTGGGTATATGTCACATGGAGCAATTACGAATAGCTCTGTAAATGCGGCACTTGGTGAATCTTCGAATAGTACTTGTGGAGCAGGATACTGTATAGAAGCAAGCGGCTCGCAAGGTGGTGGCCTTGTTGGCTACATGGTTGCCGGAACTATTGATGGCAGTACTGTCGGCGGCCTTGTCGGGGGAAGCGGTGACAGTATCGGTGGGTTAGTAGGCAGTATGGTATTTATGGCACATTTAAATAATTCTGACTCGACTACTGCAGTCTATGGAAACTCTAGGGTTGGTGGTGCGGTTGGTGACACGATAGGTGATTCAAGTGTATATAGAGTTTCTACATCCGGCAGTGTAAAAGCATTAATTCTTGGCGTATGGTCTGAACGTGGCCTTTATGCCGGTGGTTTGGTTGGACATGCTGAAAATACCGCCATCGAACAGTCGTATGCAACCGGAAGTGTGCATGCAGCCAGGCATTATGCTGGTGGTATTTCTGGATATTTCTTAAGCGGCACTATGAACGATGTGTTTACCTCAAGTCCAGTGACGGCACTGTACTATATTGGTGGCTTGGCTGGTGAGGTAGAAGATAGTACGTTCAATCGCGTATATGCAAGCGGGACAGTATCAGGTGAAGGTGATGTAGGTAGTCTTGTTTCATTCGCCTACCAGTATCCGGTCACTATTACTGATTCATTCGCCACTGGGTTCGCAACGAGTGACTATGATAAGGGTGCAATTAGTGCGTTATTTAATTATGGCGCCAACTTGAGTGAGGTATACTACGATGCCACAAGTACTGGAACTGGTCCCGATATGTGTTTGCCTGACGGTGATGTACCTGGATGTATGCCAATTAATGTCGATGGATCTCAGGCAGCTTATTTCACAGATTATCGGAATGCTCCATTCGCGCAGACCGGATCGCAGATTTGGGACATTGATGACGTTTGGTACTTTGATGGTGTGAACCATCCAGTGCTTCGCATGGGAACAAATATGCTGGCATCTAAGCTTCCAACGGTTGACGACCACGATGGTATCTCAACAGCCATTGAGAATGCAGCGCCAAATGCTGGCGATGGAAATAACGACGGAACTCAAGATAGTGAGCAAGCGAATGTTGTGAGTTTTGTGAATCCAGTTACTGCTAAATACGTCACAATCGAAGTTAATGACACATGTTCGATTACAACAGCCTCAAGTGCAGCTGTTCAGACAAATAGTGATAAAGGCTACTCGTATCCATTTGGACTTTTAAGCTTTGCGCTCGATTGTGGAATTCCTGGATTCACTACGAATGTGAAAATTTACTATCACGACCTAGATAGCTCAAGCGGCCTTGTAGTGCGAAAGTATAACAACACAACACATGTGTATACTGCGGTCTCGTCGGCTATTGTAGGCGGCTCTCTGCCTGTTACCTTGAGCTATACATTGACGGACGGTGGACTACTGGACGAAGATGGAGCGGCTAATGGTACCATTATTGACCCAATCGGCCTTGCTTTGCAGAACGGTGCACTTGTTGGCGCACCAAATACGGGCCTTAAGGCAATCAAGGACACCCCAGTTCTTGTATATATGGGTGTTGGCAGTATTGTTTTCTTAACTGCTGCATATCTTGTATTTCGTCGTACGGCGAAAAGCGATAGCAAAGACTAACGGTTATTACTCAACGTCGATAACGTTACTGCGCACGGCCTTCGGCTTCCAGGGCACCACAATCCACAAAATCACGTACGGCACAAAACCAGGTAAACCACCCGGAAGTAGCAATATAACAAAGATTACTCGTACGAGTGTTGGGTCAATATTAAAGTATTCGGCAAGTCCGCCGCAAACACCGGCAATTTTTCTATCAGTTGTTGAACGGTAAAGTCTTTTCATAGAGTAATTATAGCAACCATTGTGCGCATATTCTATTGAGCTTACTTCTTCTGTAATACAGTCTTGGTATTAAATTTCTTTAACATAACGAAGGTTTCGATAGCTTCTGCAACGGTGGTAATTGCGAGTAGCGGTATACCGATTCCAAATAATAACTCGTTAAAGTTTCCAAAGATCGCCCATATCCATAAAAGAATGAGTGCAACGAAAGCAGCTAACTGAGCAGAGACATACTGCTTTTTAGTCATGTCAAACATGCCATAGTACTTAACTTTTGTTTCCATGACTTTAATATACTTTAGAGATGGCTGTATTAATAGTGATTAATGAAAAAGCATAAGAGTGGTATTATATAGCCACAATGCCTACCAAAAAAACCACTAAAAAATCACACAAAAACCTTTTCGAATTTATCCGCTATAACCTTTCTGGAGGTATCCAATTTGGATGGCAGTATCTGTTCTTCTTTATCTTGGGTCCTGGTGCGGCACAACTGACGTTAGGTGAGACCGCTTTTACTATCGGTTCAAGCTATGTCATCTACTTTATTCTCAGCAAACAATGGGTGTTCACCAATAACGGCAAGCGCAAAACGAGTGGCGAGCTGATTCGCTTTGGTGCACTCATGGCAACTAACTTGGTAATTAATATTTTCGTACTTAACTGGTTAAACGGCCTTGGTATTTTGCCCTATGTATCACAGCTGGTGATATCATTATTCCTCACGGGTTGGAATTATGTATGGATGAAGTTCTGGGTGTTTCCGCAAGTAAAATAAGTATATACTTCAAATATGAAAACAAAGAACAACTGGATCGTCGCGTTACTCACTACAATCACTTTTGGTGCCTATTCAATTTACTGGTTCGCAGTCCAACGAGCCGCAATTCAACACTCATCTAAAAAAGAAATTAAAATTCCACACTGGCTTTGGTTGCTTATTCCAGTGGCGACATCAATGGTGCTATTGTTGCCAATTATTGTAACAATAATGCTATTTGGCTTTGGCCTCGACCTAGACTCACATCAAATTAGTATAGCGATTTACGTTGCGTTGGCAGTCTTATTCTTGATTCCAATGATTATTACTATTTGGTGGCTCACGTATTTTGGCAAAGCATACGCTGACATAACTAAAAACCGGATTACTCGCGGTTTAACGATTGCGCTCTTCATCTTTATCGGTCCTTACGTGATTCTGTTTCACCAATACTACATAAACCAAATAGCGAAAAAGCAAAACGTGAACGAAGAAGCCAAAAACTATCCAACAACTGGTTTCCTTGCGCTCGCTGCATTTCTGATTATTCTTTCAATAGTGTCGTATATCTCATCATTCGTAGAGTTACCTGATTCTATTCGTGAGTTTGAGCAATCAATCGAAGAGGGTAAGGTTGAATTTAAAGAGGGTAGTGAAGCTATCAATAACAATCAGCTTGAACAGGAAGAAATCCTTAATAATAGGACGCATTTCAACTAATTGGTATAATAGGTAGGAATACATATGCCGAAATACACTCGTATCAAATCCTACAGTCCAAAACGAACCGCTACAGTAGTCCGCAAGCCTGTTAAAAAGCTCGGACCCGTTAGTAGCTTCTTCGCTGGTCGTTTCAAATGGTTCAAAAAACTCAGCAAACCAAAGAAAGTTTTGGTAGTTGGTGGTCCAATTTTGGCATTCCTGATCTTAACTCCTATTTTTACCTACGTTTACTTCGCCAGTGCCATTTCTGACCCTGACCGTTTGATGAACTATAACAATACCGGAGTGGTGTTGCTGGATAAAAACAACGAACCGTTTTACAGTTTTGGAACGGCTGACCGTGGTGAACGCTTAGGGCTTGATAAAATTTCAGACTACACTGAAAAAGCACTTATTTCTGCTGAAGATAAAAACTTCTATAAACACGGCGGGTTCTCGTTTGTAAGTATTTTAGGTGCACTGTACGCAAACCTCTTGAGTGGTGACGCAACAGGGTACGGTGGTTCGACGCTTACGCAGCAATTGGCGAAGAATACGTTGCTATCAAACAACCAAACGGTACTTCGAAAATACCAAGAATTGACGGTTGCACTGGCCATTGAACAAACCTATAGCAAGGATGATATTCTCGATCTATACCTTAACTCGGTCTATTACGGTGAAGGAGCCTTCGGTATTGGCGCCGCTGCGAAAGCTTACTTCAATAAATCTGCGGCTGACTTAACACTTGCGGAAAGTTCAATGCTGATTGGAGTGTTGCCTGCACCTTCAAGCTACTCACCAATTTCAGGAAATATTGAATACGCTAAAGAACGCCAAGCGACAGTACTAAGCCGAATGGTGGATAACGGGGTCATTACTCAAGCAGAAGCGGATGCTGCCAAGGCTGAAGTATTGGCCTACGCTGCGCCAAGCGACGGCTTGAATAATACCGCACCGCACTTTGCTGAAATGGTTTTGAGCGAACTATACGACAAGTATGGGGAAGAGCGTGTGACTCGTTCTGGCTTTAGGGTAACGACAACACTTGATATGAGCCTACAAAATTCTGCGAATGAAGCAGTCACGAAACAGATGACCTTTATTAAGAAGAACGGCGGTTCGAACGCATCGGTCGTTGCGATTGACCCAACCAGCGGAGAGCTGCGCGCGTTAGTAGGTAGTGCCGATTATAATAACGTCGATTTCGGTAAGGTGAATATGGCCATAACGGCACGGCAGCCTGGTTCGAGCATTAAACCTTTGTACTACACTGAAGCAATGCAGCGTGGAGTGATTACGCCAGCGACAATTCTGAGTGATAAGCTGACAGACTTTGGAGGCTATAAACCACTCAATGCCGACAAGAAATTTAGAGGTGATATTAGTGCACGTAATGCAATTTCACAATCGCTTAACATCCCGTCTGTAGAAGTGATGCAAAAACTTGGCGTCGATAATTCTCTAGAGGCTTTCAAGCGTCTTGGTTTAACGACTCTTGACGACAAAACTGATTACGGGCTTTCATTAGCGCTTGGTTCCGCTGAAGCGAAGCTAACAGAAATGACCAATGCGTATGCTGCCTTTGCAAATGCGGGTAAGCAAAATACCGTGACGACAATCACAAAAATTGATGACAAATTTGAGAAGCAGATTTTTAGTAAGGGCACCTCAACCGGCAAACAAGTAATGGGTGAGAATGCTTCATTCTTGATTTCTGATATCTTGAACGATGAATCTGCACGCGCTCCGATATTCGGAAGCAGCTTAAATACGAACGGCTTTGATGTTGCAGTGAAGACTGGAACAACTGATGAAGCGCGTGACGCCTGGACTATTGGCTATGCGAAGCAATTAGCTGTCGGTGTATGGGTTGGAAACAACGACAACACGCCAATGAAGAATGGTGGCTCGAGTATGGCTGGCCCAATATGGCGCAGTACTATTTTGGCAGGACTTAAAGGCCAGAAAAACCAACCATTTGTTGTGCCAGCCGGCGTTGAACAATTAACGGTATGTAAAAGCAACGGTCAGCTTGCAACGGGCGGCGGTACTGACGGAACCTATAAAGAATACTTCCTTAAGAGCGTGACGCCTACAGGTACTTGTAATGTTCCAAAACCACCTGTCGATACAGATGGTGACGGGGTAATTGATGAAAATGATACCTGTGCTAATACGCCAGCAGGAACTGAGGTTGATGCAACAGGTTGTGAGGTTGAAGAAGTAACACTTGATACTGATGGCGATGGTATTATTGATACGCTCGACCAGTGTGCTAATACGCCCACCGGGGCAACTGTTGATTCGACCGGGTGTACGATTCCGGGTAATGGTAACGGTAACGGCAATACGACAACACCAGTACAACGTGGCAATACTACAAACTAAATGAGGGTATTTGCTTAATCTGTATAACACTGATAGTATTACCATAGGCACGATGCACCTTATTTGAGATCACGATCTCCAAGGAAAAATATCAGTCAACCCTTTCAAAGTTTCAGGTTGGATTTGATGGACAGGACGTTCAGAGAATAAACTAAAAAATAAAAGGGCTGAGATATGCAAAAGACATTCATTAACAACGCACCACTAATCGCACTATTTGCGATTTTCACTATATTTATTGCAATTATCATGGGGACTCAGTCAGCACATGCTGCACAGGCAACCGTCAATCTTCGCACAGCAGCACCTTTCGCTATTCTCTCTGGAACACCAAATATTACCGACGCAGGTAACGCCTCTGTTATTACTGGAAATGTTGGTCTAAGCCCAGCTACCGGCGCTGGTATCGGTTTAACTTGTTCTCAAGTAGCAGGTACAATTTACTCACCTGACGCTACAGGACCACTTCCTTGCCGTGTCACAAATCCTCCTCTGCTACTTACCGCTAAAAACAACTTAACGACTGCGTACATTGATGCCGCAGGCCGTACACCGCTTACAACGGTTCCAACTGAACTTGGTGGAACGACACTCGTTGCTGGTGTGTACGATTCATCTTCAACAGAACTTGGTATTACAGCCGGCGCTGGCCCACTCGTACTTGACGGTCAAGGTGACGCATCTTCAGTATTCATCTTCCAAGCACCATTTAGTGGTGTTGGCCTTGATGTTGGTCCGGGTAGTACTGTCTCACTCATTAACGGTGCTCAAGCATGTAACGTATTCTGGCGTGTTGATTCTGCTAACATTGATACAACTGCAAACTTCGTTGGAACAATCCTTGCACTTAACTCAATCTCGGTTGCAAACGGAGCTACTATCAACGGACGCCTTCTTGCTCGAAACGGTAACGTTACACTTATTAACGATACAATCACTGCACCAATATGTGCTGGCAACGATACAGAAGATGTTGTACCTGGCCTTCCCAACACAGGCGAGATGAACAACCAGTCAATTGTGAGCTGGGTTGCAACAGCACTCTTCTTTGTAACGGCCGCTTCGTTAGTTACATTCGTCTTGTATAAGAAACGCACAAACTAGAGGCTACTTGTGCATAGTCAGAAAAAACACATTTTCCAAATAGTGTTTATTGCAGTGACAGTTCCGCTGCTATCGATGTGTGCTACATTTATTCTTCTAAATAACTTTTCGCCTCGATATCGAGCAGCGCCTGCTTCTTTTAATAATAGGGCAGCTGTTGCTGTACCTGAATCTGTGATTATCCATGACGCAGTTCCAGTTGTGCCCATTTCGCCACCAGTGAAGCTAACAATAAGTAAGATTAATGTGAATGCCGTAGTTCAACCCGTGGGTTTGACCGCAGAAGGCAATATGGATATCGATGAGAATCCCAAACAGGCAGCTTGGTATGAACTTGGTCCTAAGCCTGGACAAGAGGGAAGCGCTGTTATTGCCGGACACTACGGTTGGAAAAAAAGCGTTCCATCGGTATTTAACGATTTAAATAAACTTGTCGCTGGCGACGAAATTTCAACGATAGGTGATGATGGAAAAGTGATGACATTTGTAGTGACGAGGTCAGCAACCTATGAACCTAACCAGGATGCAACCGATGTTTTTAAGTCGGATGACGGTAAAGCTCATTTGAATTTGGTTACATGCCAAGGTTCTTGGAATAATACGGTACGAACCTATTCAGAACGGTTGGTTGTATTTACCGACTTTGTAGAAACGAAAGCACTTTAGCGCCCTTATTGATGCTATACTTTACTAATGATTACTGCCCAAAACTTAACAAAAAAATACGGTGACAAAACAGTCGTTAATGACATATCTTTTGTTGTTGAAGATGGAAAAATTACAGGCTTTCTTGGTCCAAACGGTGCCGGAAAATCAACGACCATGCGTGCTATGCTTGGCCTTGATAATGCTACAGGAACAACACTTTATGACGGTAAACCGTTAAATTCTTACAAGCAACCATCACAAGTTGTGGGTATTTTACTTGATGCGAAGTCATTTCATCCTAAGCGATCGGCTCGTAACCATTTGAAGGTTCTTGCGCAGGCGAGTGGTATTCCTATTACTCGTGTTGATGAAGTTTTGGCACTTGTTGGCTTACAGGATGTTGCCAATAAACAACCAGGTAAGTTCTCGCTTGGTATGGCACAACGTTTAGGAATTGCTACAGCAATTCTTGGACAACCAAAACACCTGATTCTTGACGAACCTGCAAATGGCCTCGACCCAGAGGGTATTCACTGGCTTCGCGACTTCCTTCATCAGTACATCGCAACGGGCAACAGCGTCCTTATTTCGAGTCACCTTTTAAGCGAGATGCAGCTCATGGCACACAATTTGGTAATTATCGGAAAAGGTCAGCTTATTGCTAGCCAATCTATGGAAAGTTTTATTCAGTCTGCCGGTACTGGAGCGGTGTTTGTTCGTACAACCGACCTTAATGCGCTTTCAGCTGCACTCACGCAACAAAACGTTACTTGGGTTGCTGAACGTAACGGCTTAAAGGTCTCTGGTGTAACTTCTGACCAAGTAAGTGCATTCTTGTTCCAACTTGGTATGCCTGTGCTTGAACTTGCGGCTGAAAATGTTTCACTTGAAGATGCGTTCTTGAAGATGACATCTGGTGTGCAAGAATACCGTGCGGTAACGCCGACCGATACGACACCTGGAGGACAAGTATAATGCTGCAACTTTTTAAATCTGAAATTACAAAAATTCTAACACTTCGATCAACGTACATTATTGCAGGGGTTTTAGCGCTGCTCGCTATTTTGGCCGGCCTTGCGCTTACCGGGTTGAACCTACCTGGAAACAATTCTGCTCCAGCTGTACCAACTATTTTTGATAGTGTTATTCATGCGGCACTTAGCCTTTGTATTGGCGTTCTTACGATCGTTACTTCGTTTACGATTATTAACGAATACCGAAACAACACCATCGCGTATACCGTAACTGCAAGTAGTAGTCGATACACCGTGTTCTTGGCAAAGGTACTTGTAGCGATTGCATACGGGCTTGCACTTGGCCTGCTCATTGCAATTGTATCTGTTATTGCATCTTCAATTATGTTACTTATCAATGGTTTTTCTATTACAGGACAAGAATTAAATTTTGGTAGCCTGTTACTGCACCTAGGTTTCTACGTAATCTTCTATGCGCTGGTTGGATTGTTCCTTGGGTTTATCTTGCGTAACATCGTCATCTTAATTGTTATCGTGTTCGCACTGCCGATTGTAGAAAACCTATCAAGCCTTCTTATTAAAGAAAATTCTAAATATTTACCATTCACTTCAATTGGTTCAATTTCGGCAACGGGCGAAGCCGCGGCAAGCGCTTCAGTAGTTCTTGTTGCTATTGCTTACGTGCTTGGGCTTAGTGCACTGGCACTATTCTTGTTTATTAAACGTGATGCATAGGAGGAATGTATGCTGAAATACTACTACCGATCAAATGATTCCGACAAACTAGAAGAGCTCGATACATACAAAAAAGGTGTGTGGGTATACGCCGAAAATCCTTCGAAAGATGAAGTCGCAACACTTATTGAAACTCACGGTCTTGATGAAGGGCTCGTCTCAGACGCATTAGACGAAGATGAGATGCCTCGTTTTGAACGCGATGGTGAACTTGTGTACATTTACGTACGAGCAGCGATTGCTCTTCCTGACGGTGCATTCGACACATTGCCACTTTTGATTGTGTACGGACCTGATAGTGTTATAACAATCAGCCTTCGTAAATTGCCTCACTTCTCAGCGTTCTTTGGTAATAAGCTCGCATTTACGACAACTCACCGAACACGTTTGATGCTACAAATTCTTAATCAATTTGCAGAACAATACGACAAATATATTACGACAACTAGTAAGCAAATTAAGATTATCCGTAACCGTTTGCGCGGCCATGAAATTCGCAACAAAGACTTTATTGATTTTGTAACGATCGAAGATGAAATTAATGAATTCCTTGCAGCGCTTCTTCCTGCGAGTGCAACACTTCGCCGAATGAAACTAGGTCGTAGTATTGACCTTCATGAAGTTGACCTCGATATCATTGAAGACCTTGAACTGAGTATTACGCAGTCAATTGAGACCTGTCGTTCAAATACGAAATCTATTATTAACATTCGCCAAGCCTACAGCTCGATTAGCTCGAACAATCTGAACCGATCAATTAAGATTTTGACGATTGTAACAGTAATGATTACACTACCGAACATCTTCTTTAGTATGTATGGCATGAATATTAAGTTGCCGTATGCCGATGCAGAATGGGCGTTTGGAGCTTTATTTGCTGTTGTGGGCATTGTCCTAATTTTGTCCTACATTGTATTGAAACGTAAACGCGTTATTTAAACTTCCTTATTCCGGTTATACTAATAGGTACACATATGAATACCTCTAACACACCCCCACGTCGTGGCCAGATACGTTCGAATCCTAGCTCGGCCGAGCGGGTTCCGCGTACTGTCGGTAGTTTGCAACCAAGCAGGGCAGTATTTGATGTTGTTGTTTCGAAATCAGTTTCAGAAGATGCGCGATCACTCACTCCAACAGAGGTCGCTGCGGTTTTACCTGTTGCTCGAAAAGAGCCGCCTGTTCGTAAGCCGGTAGCAGGAAGAACTCATAAACACCTTGCGAAGTCTGCCGCCAAGGGGATATTGTTAGCGCGCGCAATTGAAGCCAAAAAACCATCCGTAAAGAAACGTCGTATCTCACCATTGCAACTTGTGTTTGGAATACTTGCCGTGTTGATATTGATTGCAACTGGCTACGTTGGAGTTGACACCTGGTTAACCAATAACAGGTTGAAGGCAGAATTGAATAAGACTCCAAGCGCTGCATTGGGTGTATCAACTAACGACTATCAAAGCCAAGAGGGTAAAGACAGAACGCCATTACCGAGCAATACACTTGCCAATTATAAGGTTGCGGCCGATGAGCCGCGTGCGATTTACATTAATAAGATTAATGTCGCTGCTCGTGTGAAACCTATGGCGTTAAATCCAGACAATAGCGTTCAGGCGCCAATTAATATATTTGATTCTGGCTGGTATACAGGTAGTGTGAAACCGGGTGAAGTTGGCGCTATGTTGATTGACGGACACTCGACAACAGATGGGCAAGCACTCTTTGGGAAACTTGATACATTAGTTAAGGGTGACCAAATTCAAGTTGAAAAAGGGGACGGCACGAAGTTAACCTATAAGGTTGTTTTTACTGAAACAGTCGATAAAGATGCTGTGGATATGAAGAAGTTATTACTCCCGTATGGTGATGCACTTCGTGCCCTAAATCTCATCACTTGTAGCGGTTCATGGAACGATAGTGAACAGACATTAGCAAAGCGTACGTTGGTTTATGCACAACAGATTGAGTAATCTGAAATTCTTAAAAAATAGTTTACTTAAATTTTGCTTATGCTACAATGGCCTTACAATATAGGTAATCGCAGTGTGTGTAAGATAAATAAATGATTCGTTCATGGCTCACATCTAAAAATCGATTAACCACACGTAGCTGGATATGGCTCGGGTCGGCTCTTGCTACTGTCGCCATAATTACTGCAATTTTAGCACTCGTAAATGCAGCCCCTGGAAACATAGAAGCCGAGAATGGTACTGCCTCTGGTACCTCAAGTAATGTAGCCGATGCGAGTGCATCAAATGGCCAAGCTGTACAATTTGGTACGGTAACTGTCGGAGCTGGTAACCTTAGTTATCAACGTATTCCTTGGGAAGGCGGTCCTAACTACTGGAAGGCGTCGAACGGTGCGCAATTTGCCAAAGCCGATGCGGCTGGTTGGGATAACCCGAGCTTTTTCCCAATAACGGTATTTTTAGGTAAAGCGGCACCCGAGCATGTAGCCTTGCTGAAAGATGCCGGTATCAATACTTATGCTCCTGCGGAACATAGCCCGGACATCTACCCGCTAACGAATATTACCAGTCAGGGTATGTTTGTGATTGCCAATGGCGAATACACGCAATCAGAAGTTGGTACCAACCCTGGGGCTGTTGGCTGGTTTATATCTGACGAGTGTGACATGGGGTATGGTGGATGTGACAATGGGTCAACTGGGGATGCTGGCGCAAACTACGCACTCTCAATGAATGTCCAGTGGGCTAATGAGAGGCGTGCTTATAATGATGGACGCTTCAATATGGCTAACTTTGGTAACGGTATTTTACGTACCTACTGGGCTGTGGGCACAATGCCACAACACGTTCAAACGATGGATGTTGCCAGTGCTGATAAGTACACCTATACTAGCCCAGATGTAACGGGGATTATTGACGGTTGGCATGATGCACCAGATTGGCCTAATGGAGTTCCAGTGGCAAAGTCATATTCATATGGTTGGCAAGCAGACCAAATGCGCCGTTTCCAAGATCAGAACGAACTACACCCTGTATGGACGTTTGTAGAATCAGCGCAACCGTACTTGGGTGAAGCTGGCGCACACGCTATTGGGTTAAATGAAATTGGCGGTGCTGTATGGTCTGCCCTCAGGCACGAAGCACGCGGTATTTCTTATTTCCAGCACAATAACGCATCGTCAGGTTGTACGGGAAATTATTCAATCGTTGATTGTGCTGATGTTCGAGCAGCCGTTAAGGCAGTTAATACAAAAGTAACATCACTTGCACCTGTGCTTAATACGCAGTCGTACTACAACGCAACTCGCGTCGTGAATGGTTTTACCTACCAGTACTTCACTTTCAATAACGGTACTGACACTATGCTAAAAACATACAATAATTCCGCCTACATTTTTGCGGGTCTTGGTATGAAGTGTAGTAATACAAGCTGTACTTCAGGAACCGCAGACGCAACTGGCTCGAAAACCTTCACTTTGCCAAGTGGCGTAACTGGTACATCGGTTGAAGTTATGGGTGAAGGCCGCACGCTTCCAGTAACTGGTGGTCAGTTTACCGACACCTTCCCTCAAGAATATTCAAACCATGTATATAGGATTGCACTCTAATGTTAAAAACAAATACAAAATATGGCGTTCTTATAGCAACTTTATTGGTCGCACTCGTGGCATCCGTGTTTACTGCTGTGCTACAAACACGAGTTATGGCGGCAACAGGGAATATTTATCTAAGCCCTGCTAGCCAAACATCAATTGTTGGTAGTAACCTTACGGTAAACCTTCGAATTAACCCGGGCACTGCCGTAACAGTGGTTCAAGCAACAGTTAACTTTGACCCAGCTAAATTACAATATGTGAGTATTAATGCATCAAACTCGCCATTCGATGCAAGTGTGCAGCAAACAGTCGGTGGGTCTTCCATTCAAATTAGCCGTGCTAAGTTAGATTCTGCCGGTGTCAGTTCTGATTCTTTGATTGCAAGCATTACATTTAAATCGTTAGTTTCAAGCGGCTCGTCAGGAATTACGCTATCGAATGCAAATGCTGCTTACAACGGTGCATATACTGACCCAAGCGTAACAAATGCTACTGTCACCTTTAGCCCGGGTACCTGTCCAACTGGCCAAACTGGTACACCACCTAACTGTAAAGCTGCAGTTACGCCAACCAAGCCAACCACAACGACTCCAACGACAACTACGCCAACAACTCCTAAACCTACCGTATCTACACCTGCAACCACGCCAACACCAACACCAACGCCGGGAAAGCAAGTTGTGTCGGTGCCAAAGATCACTAAACAGGACGTTGCTTATACAAAAGTTGTAATAGAGGTCTCTACTGAACAAGATGTACGGGTCATGGTTCGTTATGGTTCAAGTAAAGATAATTTAAATATTCAATCTCCTCTGACTGAAGTTGGCAAAACGCATTCCGTAACACTTGATCAAGGTCTTTCTCCAGCTATGAATCTGTTTTATCAGGTTGTTGCTCAAGGAGCACAAGGTGTAACGTCACAAACCGATGTTCAGTCGATTCAAACAAAGGGTCTATCTGTTAAATTAGCATTACTGGGTGAAAACCTAGCACCACTTAGAAACCAAGAAGTTACAATTCAACCACTAGGAATTACTGGTAGGTCCGATGGCGATGGTTTTGTAACATTCGATTCATTGCCACCGGGTGATTTTACGGCAGCTGTTACGTACGATGGTGTTGAATATGCTCAACATGTTGGTGTTGTGTCGAATGTAGAAACAACTGATGCGGGTCAAAGTTCAGCAGTGTTAGGAGTAGCTGTGGTGTATAGCGGCCTGCAGCCAAAACCAACTTCAGTACTTGATTACTGGCCAATTGGATTAGCGATACTGCTCGTTGCCGTAGCAGTTGCGCTCGCAGCTATTCGTCCACAGTGGCTTAAAAATCTATTCAGTAAACTCCCATTTGGCCGTAAACCAGTTCCATCGGTGTATCCAGAGATTGTTGCTTTCGGCAGTGCAAATTCTGTTGAACCAACTGCACCAGTAGAGCCTATTACTCCTCAAGAAAATGCTACACCTTTTGAGAACACAAATGCCGCGCCAGCTCCTTACGAACCTGCGCCTTGGGAGAAGCCACAACAGAGAGGGCCGTTCTAGTATGAATCGCGCTAATTTCTTTACTAGTTATAAAACTATCGTGCTCGGTTTTGTTTTAGCTATGAGCGTGTTCGTTGCTTTGTTGCTACCAGGTGGACAAGCCGCTGCAGCAGCTTGTACCGTACCATCAACTGATTACGGAACGGTGAATGGTTTGTCGGTAACTGCTGATACTGCAGGAACCTACCGAATTTGGACTCGCATGGCTGCCGCTAACTCAACGGATAATACATATTTATTAGAAGTTGATGGCAACACATGTTTCACTATTGGCGGAAGCCAGGTACCAACCTACAGTACTGGTGCAGCAACTCGCTTTTCGAATGGAACTTCTAACTGGACAAACAAGACTCCAAGTGATGTTGTAGTGAGTATGAGCTTGTCGGCTGGCTCTCACTCGATTAAGTTAATTGGTAACGCAAACGGGGTAGTAGTTGACCGTGTTATTATCACCACTTCAACAACCTGTACACCAACCGGTACGGGTGCTAACTGTGCAGACGCAACTGCCCCAACACTTTCAAGTATTGCTTCAACGAGCGTTACGCAAGCAGCAGCAACTATTACTTGGTCGAGCAACGAGGCAGCAACTACACAGGTTCAATATGGGTTGACGACTAGTTATGGTACTTCCACCACACTTAATACCAGCCTTGTGTTGCCACACACTGCTAACCTGACGGGCTTAGCTGCGGGTACTCTGTATCACTATCGAGTATTGTCTACAGATGAAGCGGGGAATAGCACAACTTCTACAGATAGAACCTTTACGACAGCTGCAACGCCTACGTATAAAGCAGGTGATGTAAACCAAGACGGCATTGTGGGTATTTTGGATGTAAGTTTGCAAATTGCAAAATGGAATCAAACGGGCGCAGGTCTTGGCCGCTCAGATATTAATGCCGATGGCACTGTGAATATCCTTGATCTTAGCTTGTTGATCGCGCAATACGGCACCTAAAGTACAATCAAAATGTGAAATATATTACAGCGCTCAATTTAGTGACAAGTATAATTAATCCATGTCTGCGTATATTACTCGAGAAAAAGTTGGAAAATCATACCGTTATTTTTATAAGAATACCCAGGTAACCGATAAGGTAGAAATTGAACGAATCAATAAACTTGTTATTCCACCTGCATGGGATAAGGTAGAAATCGCTAAAGCGAAATCAGCTAAAATTCAAGCTCGTGGGTATGATGCGGCTGGTCGCTTACAATCTATCTATCATCCAAAGTTTCGAATGAAACAAGACAAGCTAAAGTTTGATCGTATTCTTCGCTTTGCAGAAAAATTACCAGCGCTTCGTAAACAAGTTGAAAAAGATTTGAAGCGACGACGCTTAGGGAAAGAAAAGGTTTTGGCATGTATTGTGAAACTTATTGATCAAGCGTATTTCCGCGTAGGAAGCGATCGGTACGCAAAAGAACACCAAACGTATGGAATTACTACTTTGCGTTCAAAGCACGCCAAAATAACTCGTACGCAGGTTACGTTTGATTTTATTGGCAAGAGCGGCAAAGAGCATGTTAAGACAATCGACGATCCAAGTATCGCCCGTATTATTAAGCAGCTGGATGAGCTTCCGGGTTATGAAATATTCCGCTATCAAGACAAACAAGGTGCTATGCACGACCTTCACGCGAGCGACGTGAATGCGTATATCAAAAAACATATGGGCGAAGAGTTTACTGCTAAAGATTTTCGTACTTGGGGCGGGACGCTGTTAGCAACCAGCTCTGTTATAGAGGATGTACTTGAACATGATGCGAGTGAAACCGCCCGTAAAAAGGCGGTAGCAGCGATTGTTAAAAGGGTAGCAAAGCGGCTCGGTAATACACCGGCAATTGCTCGAGCTTCGTATATTGATCCTAGGGTGTTACAAGCCTATGAAAACAACGTAACATTACCAGATATTCGTAAATCAATTGCTATTATGCGACCGAAGAAATATATGAGTATTGATGAGCAATGTGTACTAAAGCTTTTGCAGAAATAACTAAGCTTGTTACACTAGGTGGATGAAAATAACTACCTTAAACCTTCAAGAGTTTACCGATTGGGAAACTCGACAGTCCGAAATTATTGAATATTTACAGTCAGAATCACCAGACGTTATTGTGTTTCAAGAGGTAGTATTTCTACCGGAAATATCGCCGTTCAACCAATCCCAACTCCTCAATAGGTCATTAGGATATGCTAGCGAACAGAGTGCAATCACACGCCTACAGGCAAGTACTGTTCACGATGTTTACCGTGAAGGTCTCGCAGCATTAAGTAAGTATCCGGTGGTAAAAGCCGATACCCTGATTCTTAAACGGGCTACCGGTGATGAACACAACCGAATTGTGCAATTGCTTGATATTGATATGGACGGTCAGATTGTTAAGATCGCTAACGTTCACTTCTCTATTACTGACGTTGCTGATTTCGCCACTGCTCACCTTGTAGAGACGCTTGATATCCTTGCAATTCGCAACGAAGAACGAATTATTATTGGAGACTTCAACTTAGCAGATTTGAGTGCTACAACCTACGCCTGGGAAGCTGAATATCGCTGCTCAACAGAGCATGATTACATTTCATATCCTTCAATGAACAAACGAATTGATTACGTTCTTATTCCGAAGTCGTATTCTTTCTCGAGTATTTCTGTATCTGGGGATACCCTGTCGGATCACCGTGCGCTCACTGTTGAAATAAGCTAGTAGCTTATGCTATAGCTTCGCTTAGTATTTCGACACTCAAAAAAGCATATGCGATATGCTTTTTGTTCGCTTACTCATGCTATAATGGCATCACATATCTAAGGGGTGAGTAATGCAAAAAAACGAGAAAAAGGTTCCGGTCGTCGATTATAAACAAAAGGCACGGGTTAAATACCAAAAACTTGTTGCAACTCGCAAAACCCGGCGTGGTTTGCCACTCAGCGAGCAATTTACACTCTGGAAAAAAGATCGCAAGGCTGATAAAAAATGGAAACAGAAGATTAATGCTGTTGAAAATAAGCCTGCTCGTAAAGCTCAGAAAAAAGGGTACAAACTTTATAAGAAACTACTGCGACGTAAATTCGTCATTATCTTTTGGGCAGTTGTTCTCGTTGTTATCATCAGCCTTTTCTCTGGTTGGTATTACGGTGCTACCCGCCCACTGACCGCTGAACAAAGAGGCGCTCGTGAACATTCCCTCGTTATTGCGAACGATGTGATGAGCGAAGGAACTGTCTTGCTCCGCAACGAAAATAAAGTTCTTCCTCTGCAAACTAAAAAGGTGAGTGTATTTGGTGCAAGTGCGGCTTCGCCTGTGTACGGTGGCGGTGGTGCTGGTGGAATTGCAAGTAAAGACGTTGAAACACTATATGCTGCGTTCGAGAAAACTGGTATTGAATACAACAAGCCTTTGTATAACGTGTACAGTAACTACGCATTCAATAACAAAGAAGTTTCAACGGACGATTACAAAACGCCAACTGGAACTTCGCTGCTTGATACATTGTTACCGAACGTTGCCGGCTTCTTAGCCGGCGCAACTGCTGAAATGCCAGTCGACAAACTTCCAAGCGCCGTGCTTGATAACGCGAAGGGCTATACTGATACTGCTATTTACGTTGTTTCACGAGCGGGTATGGAGACGAAAGACTTCACAGCTGATCAACTCAAATTAACAGTCGACGAACGTGCAACGTTAAGCCTCGTTAATGAGAACTTCGCACATGTTATCGTTCTTCTTAATACAACCAACGCATTTGAGGTCGGGTTTGTTAACGACTTTAGCCATGTTGATGGCGTACTTTGGATTGGTGCACCAGGAGAAGCGGGTACTGAAGCTATTGCAAATACCCTCCTTGGAAAGGTAAACCCATCAGGTAAGTTAACTGATACATATGCCTACGACATTAACTCAAACCCAGCTGTCGCTAATACTGGTAACTTCCAATACACCGAAAATGGTGAACCGGTGAAGCGTTACTTTGTAAATGAACTCGAAAACATTTACGTCGGCTACCGTTACTACGAAACATTCCTCGATGAAGCAAAGTACAACAGTGTGGTTCAGTATCCATTTGGGTATGGGCTTTCATATACAACATTTGATTGGAAACTGGCGTACTCTCAAGCTAATACCGATACCGTAAAGGCTGAGGTTGCGGTAACAAACACTGGTTCAGTTGCTGGTAAGGATGTTGTGCAGGTATACTTCGAAGCTCCATACACTCAAGGTGGTGTTGAAAAATCTTCTAAGGTACTTGCCGGTTATGCAAAAACACAACTCTTGCAACCGGGTGAATCTGAAACAGTAACAATTGAGTTTGCGACAAACTCAATGGCATCATACGACGACAAGACAGCGAAAACTTGGGTGCTCGATGCTGGCAACTATAAAATAAACGTTGCTCGTAATGTTCATGATACTACCGCTAGCTTCACCTATAAACAGGCGAGCCAAAAGGTTATTGATACCGATTCAGCGACTGGCGCAGAAGTGACGAATCGCTTTGAAGATGCCGATGGTGGTTTGACGTACTTCACTCGTTCAAACCCAGAAGCAACCTTCCCGGTTAAAGCAGAGGGGGACGCCCTTAAATTACCAGCCAGTGTTCCAGCAGCAGATTACAAACACGTAAAAAGTACTGCCGCAGAACCAACGACGAATGCTAAAAACAATCTTGTTCTCGAAGATCTTAAGGGTGTTGCGTATAACGATCCTAAATGGCAGCAATTCCTTAACCAGTTCACAACTGACGAGTTGATTAAGATGGCGGGTGATGGTGGCTATTGGACAATCGGCATTAACCGACTCGGTATTCCAAGGACTTCAATGTACGACGGTCCTGCAAGTATTCGTAGCTTCTTGCAAGCTTGGGCGACTGTTGCCTACCCGATTCCTATAAACCTTTCAGCAACTTGGAACACTGAGCTTGCCGAAGAGGTAGGGCGTTCAATGGGTGCAGAAGCGAAATCGTTCAACGTTGACGCTGTATATGCACCATCGGTTAACCTTCACCGGAGCCCGCTTGGTGGCCGTAACTTCGAGTACTTCTCGGAAGATCCACTCCTTGCAGGTAAGTTTGGTGCAGCTTGGACTCGTGGTTTGCAAGAGAACAAGACAATCGCCGTTATGAAACACTTTGCAGCTAACGAACAAGAAACGAACCGCGCGAACTTCGGCTTATATACTTGGACAACCGAACAAGCACTCCGTGAACTTTACTTGAAACCATTCGAAATCACTACTAAAGAAGGTGATGCGCATGGTGCAATGTCAGCCTTTAACCGTATTGGCGCTGTCTGGGCTGGTGGAAGTAAACCCCTCATGACGGATGTACTTCGAAATGAATGGGGCTTTAAGGGCTTCGTTGTCACCGACGCTGGGCTTGCGGGGCAAGGTGAGCACTTCGATGCACTTCAAGCCGTTGAAGCCGGTAATGACTTAATGTTGGCATCCCTCGTATCGCTGCCAGGAGACAATACATTCGAAGCCCAGTTACGTACATACCTGAAAGAAGATCGCGCTGGAACAATTATCGCGCTTCAAAATGCCGCTCACAATATTACTTATTACGTACTGCAAACAAGTAAAGTAGAGTAATGCCACTCGAGTATCAAAGTTATATCGATGCAATGACGCTAGAAGAAAAAGCGTCATTGCTGTCAGGTGCTAACTTTTGGAATACGAAATCAATTGAACGATTAAACATTCCATCAATCATGCTGACAGATGGCCCGCACGGGCTTCGTAAGCAAGCTGGAGCTGCCGACCACTTAGGGCTTGGTGAAAGTATAAAAGCTACTTGTTTCCCAACGGCTGCAGCACTTGCGAGTAGTTGGGATGAAAAGTTATTAACTCAAGTAGGGCAAGCATTAGGTAACGAAGCAGCCGCTAACAAGGTGAGCGTTTTACTTGGCCCAGGCCTTAATATTGTCCGTGACCCACTCGCTGGAAGGTCTTTCGAGTATTTTTCAGAAGATCCATACATAGCTGGTAAGTTAGCTGCAGCGATGGTTCGTGGTATTCAAGAAAACGGTGTAGCTGCGACGCCAAAACATTTTGCAGTAAACAGCCAAGAATATCTACGTATGTCAGTCGATGAAGTTGTTGATGAACGAACGATGCGCGAAATTTATCTTGAAGGTTTCCGTCGGGTTGTTGAAGAATCTCAACCAAAAATGATAATGACCGCTTATAACAAAATCAACGGAACGTATGCGAACGAAAACGAACACGTACTAAAAGACATTCTTACGAACGAATGGCAATATGCTGGTGCGTTGGTTACTGACTGGGGCGGCAACAACAGCCGGGTGGCTGGATTGAAAGCTGGCAGCACTTTAGAGATGCCATCATCGAATGGTGCGACAGATGCTGAAGTTGTTGCAGCGGTAAAAGCTGGCACACTTGAAGTGTCAGTTGTTGATGTCCAGGTAAATAAACTTTTAGATTTAATATTCAAAACTACTGCAGCAATTAAAGACACACCAGCTTCCAATTTAGATGCACATCATGAGTTAGCGGTTGAAGCCGCTGAACGCTCGATAGTACTTTTGAAAAATGATTCTCAAGTATTGCCGCTCGCAAGTGGTACGCGCATTGCACTGATTGGTGACTTTGCTCAAACGCCACGATATCAAGGTGCTGGGAGTTCACTGGTAAATCCAACTCGAGTTATTAGTGCTATTGATGCATTTACCGACAACGATTCGGTTGAATTACTTGGCTATGAACCTGGTTTCGAAAGAGGCGGACGTAAAAATAACGGTCTTATTCGTAAAGCGGTAAAACTAGCGAAGAAGGCTGAAGTGGTTATTGTGTTTGTTGGGCTAGACGAAGCGAAAGAAGCCGAAGGAATTGACCGCAAAACAATGCAGCTTGCCGCTAACCAGCTTAATTTATTAAAAGCATTGTCGGCTGTTCATGAACACATTGTGGTAGTATCCGCTGCTGGTGGGCCAATTGAAATGCCATTCGCTGATGACGTTGCGGCTGTGATTCATAGTTCACTTGGTGGCCAAGGTGTCGGTAAGGCAATTGCTAATATTATTACTGGGTTACGAACCCCAAGCGGCAAATTGGCTGTGTCATACCCCTATACGTATGGCGATACTCCAACGGTCAACTATTTTCCTGGTAAAGAAAAAACAGCTGAACATCGCGAAGGAGTATATGTTGGATATCGTTATTACGAAACAGCCGAAGTAGCTGTGCGCTATCCGTTTGGGTATGGACTTTCGTACACAACTTTTTCATATGGTGACATAGTCGTTCAAGAAAAAACTGTTACATTCTCAATTACCAACTCAGGCAATGTTGCCGGTGAAGAAATCGCCCAAGTATACGTAAAACCTCCGAAGGGAACTACTTTCCGACCAGCTCGTGAATTAAAAGGGTTTGCGAAAGTAAGCTTGCAACCAGGCGAAACAAAACAACTAACTGTTAGCCTTGATAAACATGCCTTTTCTCACTACGATGTAACCGACCAAGCTTGGGTAACTTCAGCAGGAGCATACGAAATTGAAGTAGGCGCTTCCGTTCAAGATATTCGGTTGCAAGCTTCTTTAGATATTAATGGAACCGTACGAAACGTGCAGGACGCAAGCGCATTCCCGTCGTACTATTCTGGAAAAGTACAAAATGTATCTAATGAAGAATTTGAATCACTTCTCGGTAGACCCTTACCTGACGCCTTGTGGAATAGAAAAGCTCGCCTTACACCAGAAGATACAATTATGCAGCTTCAATACAGTGGCCTACTAGGTATATTGCTGTATGGCATTTTGCGATTAGCGCAGCGGGTTCTTTTTATACTTAAAAAACCATACCTTGCGAATAACATGGAATTTATAATGAACTTACCATTCTCGAAGATTCCAGGATTTGCCGGTGGAAAGATCTCAAAAAAGGCAATCGAACGGTTTTTGAAGGTTATCTAGGCGCTTGGGATATAATAGAGTGTATACTGGCAACACAGAGTGCTACGCAAATGCTAAAAATACAGAATTTGCCGAGATAATTAAGGAGCTTGAAGGTGACAATTAAAGAAACTGCAGGAAAGATTTTACTCTATTTCTATCAGCTACAACGCACCGTTCCGCTTACTATGAAGTATCGACAACTCGGTTTTGTTGATCGAAAAAGCGGTGGCATGTATCTTACAAGCGACAAAAAGTGGCTTACCAATAACTTGCTTGATATTAACCCTGTTTCAACAGACGTTTTAAATGCATTTACGTTCCTAATTGATAAAGGATTTATTCAAACCTTAGAACGTACAGCCGGCGAAGCTAAAATTTACGTTGGCATCCAACTGAGTGCTTCAGGAATCGATGTTGTCGAAGGTATTGAAGGTGGTCCAGAGGGCAAGCAAAAGTTTTCTTCGAGCTTTAATATTCCTGTAGATGGCAGTGCGAACATTGAAAGTGTCATTAAAGACAATCTTAGTATTCTCGTAGAATAAAACTACGCTTTACCGTTTTTCTCACGGTGCATACAACCAGGCCAGCAGCATGGACGTCGAATACCTTCCGCTAATTCAGTGTGGGTTCGTTCAACTCGGCGAGCTCGAGTTTCAATAAGCTTTGCGCTTTCAACCCAACAAATCCATTCGTTGCGCGCAAGAGGAGTAATAGTATTCCAGGCTGCAAAACCGTCAGCATCAGATAGTAACGCCTTTTTTAGGTCTGCTGGCATTTTGTGAACAGTGCCGCCAAGAATTTCTATTGTTTTCATGCACCCATAGTATAACAGGCTTCATTTGCAACACCTTAAAGCGTATACTGAGCTTATGTTTCAAAAAGAAAATATGTTCATTAAATATAAAATATTCTTTGCGCTCCTTGGATTTTCTGCAATTGTCACAGAGATAGCGGTTATCTCCGAGAGAGGTGCCTTTAATGCGGTTAACTTTTTTAGTTTCTTTACGATCCAAACAAATATCTTAGTTTTTATCACCTTTATTTTAAGTGCGTTAAGCGTCGCGAGTGGCAAGCAAAAACGCTGGCTCGATATTCTACGAGCAATCTCAACCGTATATATTTTGGTTGTTGGAATTGGTTTCGCCGTACTTCTTTCAGGCCTCGAGAATGTTGCTCTAACGGCCGTGCCATGGGACAATACAGTGCTTCACTACATTATTCCAATCGCTGTATTGATTGATTTTATTATCGATTGTCCTAAGAAAAAGATTAGCTTTAACACGGGCCTTTTATGGATCGCATTCCCAATTATCTATGTACTGTATAGTCTTATTCGTGGCGCAATTGTTGGCTGGTATCCGTACCCATTCCTCGACCCAGGCCTTAAGGGTGTCGGTGGTGTAGCGCTGACAGTTGCAGGACTGATTATTCTGGGTGTGATAATTATTGCGTTTGTAACTTGGATGACAAAGCGCAAGGCTCGCTAGGTGTATGAAATATATTGCTCTTCTTCGAGGAATTAACGTTGGTGGCAAAAATCGGGTTCCAATGCTCGACTTAAAAGCAATTTTTGAAACACTTGGTTTTACAGATGTTCAAACCTATATCAATTCAGGAAATGTTATTTTTGACAGCACGAAAAGAGACAAGGTGGCACTGGTTAATATATGTGAACAAGCAATCGAAAATAAATTTGGTTTTCGAATCGTTTGTTCGGTAATACGGGCTAAAGAATTACATGATGCTTTGAAGGATGCTCCAGCTTGGTGGGGCTTAGACGATGGGGTAAAACATAACGCGCTGTTTATTATTGCACCCGCAACAGCAATAGAAATTATTAAAGAAGTTGGTGAGGCAAAACCCGAGTACGAAAAAGTGGCAGCCATTGAACCAATTATTTTTTGGAGCGCACCCCTTGAAACATTTGGACGTACCCGTTATAGCAAGATTGTTGGTACGAAATCATACGAGTCTATAACTATTCGTAATGCAAACACAACAAAAAAGTTAGCCGAGCTTACCCGAGAAGTGTAAGACTTTACAAATTTTTATCTCAGATTTATGATGAAATCAAACAGACAGTGCGCTGAACAAATAGTGGTAATTCATATGAGGAGGTAATTATGAAGAAACTATTGAAAGTAGTAGCGGTGGCGGTTTTCGCCTTTACACCGTTCATTCTTGGTTCATCAGCATCAGCTCAGGCAACCTGCCAAATAGGTTATACCGGTCCTGATTCTCAAAATTTATGTAGGTCGATTACGAAGTACGCATGTACCGTAACGAATACAAATACAGTTAATATTCGTAACGAAAACAACCAGGTGGTTGCTTCGGGCGAGGTGAGTAATAGTGGCAATAACCAAGGTGGAAGTTCAACTTCTGGTTCGGTCACTAATAGTAATGGAACAACCTTTGCGGTAACTATTACTAATCCTGGCGTTGAGGGAACCTGCCAGGCGGTTGCAGTAGTGCCGGCAACTGAACCGGAAACACCGGTTACTCCATCAACCCCGTCAGCTCCTGTGCAACCAACAGCGGGTGGTGGGCAAGTAGCCGCACTGCCGAAAACAAGTGACAACTTTACACAGACGGTCTTGATACTTGTAGCTGGCTCATTGGCAGTGATTGCAATCATTGGTGTCGGTGGTGTTGCGCTCTATCGTTACTATAAGTCTTTGTAGGATATGACGGAAAGGCGAGCCAAAAATAGTCGATTGGTCTATGGCTCGATTGGTCTTATTAACCTATGTGTCGCTGGGTTGTTTGTCGCAATTTTCTTGCCACAAACAACGCCAGTGCGAGCTGCGCCTATTGCAACTGTTGTAGCTAAACGACTAACTGGCCCAGCTTTTGCAAAAATCAATGTAGGTATTCCAACTCGAATAGTTGTTGAAAGCGTTGGGATAGATTTGCCTGTTCGAACAGGTTCGTATGACCCGAGTGACAATACTTGGACACTCGACACACAGTCGGCATTTTACGCTGATCGCTCGGTGCCAGCAAATGATAGTAATGGATCAACGTTGATTTATGGCCATGCGCAATTTGGACTATTTGCTAAGCTCCCAGAAATAATAGATGGCGCAGTTGCAAAAGTGTATACCGATTCAGGAAAAGTTTTTACGTATACTTTTGCGTCTAGTCGTCAGGTTAAGCCAGATGACACAAGTATTTTTAGTACATCTGGTGGGCCAGTACTTGCCCTGCAGACTTGTTCAGGGCCGTTCGATGTGTATCGAACACTCGTATCGTTTAGCTTGTCCGAGGTATCTTCTGTATGAGTGAACTGCTTACTACGATATTTTTATGTGTCGCATTACTGGCGTTAGTTGTTATAGTTGTTTTAATTTTTATACACCTTAATGAAATTTTTGAAGAACCAAACATTCAAAAAAGAATGAGGAAGCTGCGCAAACCTATACAGCCGTGGGTGACAGTACTTTTGTATTCTCGTAACAATGAAACTGATATCGATGCTTCACTGAAAGCTATTCTCAAGAGTCACTATCATAACTTCGATATTGTTGTAGTAAATGATTATTCGCGAGATGCAAAAAAAGCATTAAATAGGGGGTATAGGCAGAGTCAAAAAGGAAAAATAGTGATATCGTTGCCAGCCGGCGTGATTGTGCCACCATCTTTTATAAAGCGAGCAGTCGCAATAAAGTTAGATCGTAAACAAATCACACTGGGTGTTGGTAAGCCTGTAGCCATAGGCTCACTCACTGAAATTGTTAAATCCTTAAATGGTTTATTGTGGCAGCATACATATAAAGTCCAAGTAAGTGATGCTAAAAACATTATGAAGTTAAAACGATCGTTTCATTTCGATTTGCTCACGACACTCTTTTTTATGACGATTGTTTCGTTTAGTATTATTGCAAAAGAGCCAATTATACTCTGGTACAGCTGGCTCATTTTTACTGGCTATTTGCTTTCAACAGTTTGGTTAAAGGACGAAAAGGTGAGAACTAAAGCGCAATTATCATTCTCAGCTTTTTCTGCTTTATTTGTGCTACCAGTTGCTAATATTGCCCTATCGCTTTCTCAGTTTTGTTCAAGAAACTAATCTATATGAGAGAATTCTCGTATACCGCCCGTTGGCCAATATTATATTCTTAATTCAGAATTGCGAGGAATGCGGAAGGGAGGGTTATTTTTGTCGCAATCATTTGTGGCCATTCGACGCGACGTTGAAATAGTTGGGTTTAGTCGGGAGGACACCCGAGGACAATAATTAAAGGAGGACAGCTATGATAAAGATTAAAAAAGCAGTCAGTGCAGGAGTTCTATCGCTCGGACTTGTTGTTGGTCTCGCGGGTTTTGCGGGTGCAGCTTCAGGTACTATCGGTACAACCGGTCCTGATTCAGAAAATGAAGTATCAAATAAAACTCACACAGAGTTAGACATCGATAACGACAACGATCTCAAACTCACTAACAAGAATCACCAGTACGCTTCAAGTGGCGATACTGAAGTGAAAGACAACACTACTGGCGGTGACGCTACGAGTGGTGATGGTGCTAACGATAACTCGGTAGATGCCACAATTGAGATTGATAATTCTCAAACCGCCGGAGCATTCGATGGCGTTGGTAGCGGGGGCGACGATAGCACTGGAACAATTAACAACACTGGTCCTGACTCAGACAACAAAGTGAAGTCAGAAAGTAAAGTTGAAGTTGATATCGACAACGATAACAATATTCACGTCTACAACAACAACGACCAAGTTGCTAAATCAGGTGATGCTGAAGTTCGACACAACACAACTGGTGGTGATGCCAGTAGCGGTAGTGTGACTAACACAAGCTCAGCTACGTTCACTGTTCGTGTAACTAACTAGCACGTTCATGGGTGGGGCTTTATGAGAGAGTGGCGATAAGCCACTCTCTCCCCGGGAAAATCTTAAATCTTAAGGGGGCGAATATGCAACAAATAAAGAAAGTAACTCGAAAAATTATTGCATATCTTACAGCGTTAATTCTTGCGGCTGGCTATCCAATTGCTGCGATGGCCGACACACAAGAACCAACGACACCTCCGGTTGAAACTACCCAGCAGGCACCGGTTGAAACACCAGCATCACCCGCTCCGTCAGAACCTCCAAAATTAACCTACACTTACAATGAAAATACTGGCCGCTGGGATAGTGAAAAGTGGCAGTACAATCCAACTACCGGAACCTACGAAACACCGCCTGCTCCTGTGATTATTGAACCACCAGCAGATACTACTAAAACCGATGATACGAAGTCATCTGAAACAAATGTCACTGCCGAGAACAATTTAAATTCGGATGCAACTTCTGGTGACAGTACGGTTGCTGAAAATACAGCCGGTGGGAATGCGACAACTGGTGATGCTGCCGCAATGGCAACAATGCTTAATGTTGTTAACTCTGCTGTGACAACAGGCAATAATCAAAAAGTCGCCAGCTTTACCCAAGATATTATGGGTGATGTAAAAGGCGATATAGTTTTATATCCAATGCTTTTAAAAGCAATGCTCGAAGCGCAGGCAGGCGGTGACAATAACTCATCTATTGATGTTAAAAATAATTTCCAGCTTGATAACAACGTTGACCTTACTGCTAAAAGTGGTGATGCAAATGTAACAAAGAATACCAGCGCCGGGAGCGCTACGACTGGTTCAGCTACAGCTGTCGCGAATGTTGTGAATATTTTAAACTCGATGATCGCAACACAACAATCATTCATTGGGACAATTAACATTTACGGAAATCTCGAAGGAGACATATTAATTGCACCTGATTTTATTCCACAAATGATTGCGAATAATAAAGAAGATGAATCGTCTAAAGCTCAACTATCTACAAAAGACACAACGAATATTGTGAACAATATTTCAGCAGTGGCAGAGAGCGGTGCTGCGGCAGTTCTTGGAAATACCTCAGCAGGTAATGCAACGACCGGCAAAGCCGACACTGGTGTGGTGATCTTCAATTTAACAGGTCACGAAATAATTGCCAAGAATAGTTTACTAGTATTTGTGAATGTTTTGGGAAAATGGGTAGGAGTGATTGTTGATGCACCAGCTGGTGCAACCTCAGCACTCATCGGGAATGGTGTCACCAAAAACGAAACATACACACCTGATCTAAAGGTTAATTCAGAATCGAACCATGGAATCACTAATACGATTTCAGTTGATGCTAAATCGGGAGATGCAACTGTGTCTGGTAATACGATGGCCGGCGGTGCGACAACTGGTTCGGCCGTAGCACTCGCTAACATAGCTAACATATCCGGTAGTCAGTTTGGAGTTTCAGATTGGTTTGGTGTTCTGTTTATAAACGTCTTCCAAAATTGGTTTGGTGACTTTGGAAACGATACGCCATATGGAAACGAAGAGGTGCCAGTAGAGCAACCAACAGGTCCAATTCAATTCATTCCAAAGGAAGAAACTGTCAATGCGCCGGCGTCACCTCGCCTTAGTCGCAGTTCGCTCGTGCGAGTTGTAACACAAACACTACAGGCTGGATATGCAACGGGTACACTCACGACTGTCACCACTCCACTTCCGGCAGAAGAAGCAATGGAGACATTGGGTAAAGCAGTGTCTAACGATACATTCGACACTGGTTTTGACATGCGATTATTCATTGTCGCTGGTTCCTTACTTGCAGTCGGCTTATCGCTACTGGGATTGAAGAGGTTGTTTAGTTAGATATATTACAGGCAGAGTTGCAGAGCATAAATAATCAGCGTACGCTAATAAGAGGGATGGGCTTTAAAGGAAAGAACTTATCCCTCTGGGGGATAACGTCATAGCACAATCTTTCGAAGAATTTATAGCCACCTACCCAGCACTCGTTTTCGAGAAGGGGCAGACGGTCTTACTTAAAGACGAGGTTCCTAAAGGCACCTACGTTATTGAATCTGGAATTATTAAAACATACACAATTAACGAATCGGGTGAAGAGCGGATTGTTTCAATCGATACCAAAGGTGAAGATATCCCTATTGGTTTCACAATTGGCTTAATTGATCGATGCCAGTATTTCTATAAGGCATACACGCGCTGCACTATAAGAGTTGTGCCATGTGAAGATTATTTAAAACACCTTGCAGACAACCACGAAAGCCTTTATAAGCGACACATTCGAATTACAAAGATACTGTTAACAAATCTAAAACACATTGAAGCCCTTGAACAATCAAATGCCAGTGAAAAGGTTGCACGAACATTGTTGTACATGGCAGACACACTCGGTTCTACGTTCCCGAATAAAACGATTCGAAAATTATCAATTACTCAACAAGAAATTGCCAACGCCCTAGGGCTCACCCGTGAAACTGCAGGAATTGTACTGAAAAAACTGGAACTTAAACAACTATTAGAACACTCTCGCAATACTTATGTGCTATACATCGAAAGGCTGCATAAGTATATTGATAAACGTATAGATGAATAAAAGGGGGTACATATGCCACAGAAAATAACACCATGTCTATGGTTCGATACAAACGCAGAGCAAGCGGTGAATTATTATATTTCGGTATTTCCGAACAGTAAAATTTTAGATATCCAATATTATCCAACTGAGGGTTTGTTGGATTTTCAAGAACCGATGGCGGGAAAGGTGCTGGTTGTTGATTTCGAGCTAGATGGACAAAGGTTCACTTCATTAAACGGAGGGCCAGACTTTAAATTTAGTGAAGCTGTTTCATTTGTTGTCGAATGCCAAGACCAAAAAGAAATTGATTATTATTGGGAAAAACTTTCTGCCGTACCTGAAGCCGAGCAATGCGGTTGGTGTAAAGATAAGTTCGGCTTAAGCTGGCAAGTAATTCCTGAAAATCTGGGTGAATTAATGCAACGGCCAAATGCCTACGCAAAAATGATGCAAATGCACAAAATGGTGATTGCAGATTTTTAATATAAAGTTGCTCCAATTGTCGTCGATATACCCCTTATGCTATGATAGACCAAGTAAGATTAGGAAATTGGAGAAGCAACTATGGATGAAGGACCGTTTCGTGTGTCACGACCGGCAGATAGGCGAACAGTGAGCAGGTCAGAACCTGCCTATCGTCAACCCGATGAACCACAACAATCAAGGCAAGAGCCACAACCCGCCGAACGTGCATCTGCACCACAGCGCCCTTCAAAGCAGAAAAAAGCTTCGAAGCGTTTTAAATTGCCACTTTTCTTAATCGCTCTTGTTTTAGCAATTGCCGTTATTGGTGGTATTGCATGGTCAATGTCTAATAGTAAAAATGCTGCGACGGCAATTGATGCAAGTAAGTACCAAGCTATTTTCTTTACAAACGGCCAAGTTTACTTTGGTAAACTCAGTAACCTCAACGATTCATACTTAAAACTGACAGACATCTACTACCTCCAGACCCAAGCAGCGGATGGAAGTGAATCAAACCCACAACAAACTTCAAACGATCAAAGTGATGTTCAACTGATTAAGCTTGGTGAGGAAATTCACGGCCCAGAAGATGAAATGGTGCTTTCTCGTGACCAAGTTCTGTTTTACGAGAACCTCAAGGCTGATGGCAAAGTTGCCCAGTCAATTGAAGCATACAAGAAATCTCACTAGTAGTTAGCTACTAGTTGAGTGCTTCGATGTACTTCGACCAATCCTTATCGCTCACTTTTTGCTTCGATTTTATAAGCACTAATAAATCTTTCTTCGTAAATACTACCGATTGCGGGCCTTGAGAAGAGGTTCCGACGTAGGCTTTTATGTCGCCAGCGGTAATTTCAACATATGCTCCACCCTTTGTGAGCTCTGCAACTTGCCCATCTGGGTTTCCTTTGAATGTTTCCGGAAGTGGCTGCTCACTAATATTAATTGAAACACCTTCAATTTTATCGTTATAGGCAAACACAGGGTCGCTCGTTGTCGGGCTAACGCGGCTCCAGCCGCCAAGGTCTTCTATAGATTTACCCTTCGGTAAGATAGTTGAAAATCCAGGCTGTTCACCTTTCTCTGTTGCGATATTTGTGACGTCGTTTTGGCGAGAGGTAACTATGCCAATGGTGATAGGTGTGGCAACTGCAATAATCGCAATACTACCAATTAAAATAGTTTTCTTAGTAAGAACGAAGCGTTTTTTTACTGTCATTATTCTCTAATTTTACCATAACGGAATGAGCCGATGTAATCAGGCTAGCTGTTCTTAAGTGCGAAGCTTAGGTTGCTTACGTAGGCGTGTGCATTGTTCTTTGCATCAAGGTTAATCTTAAATACAATGCTTTCACCAGCAGCGAAGTTACAGGTTGCTGGCTCTTGGCCGGTAGCATCCTTTGTTTGCCAGGTTGACTGTGCGCCAGTCGAAACTTGAGCACCAGCACCACAAGTTTGGAGGCCTGTAGTTGTATTTCGATAGATTCGATAACTGACGAATGAATCTGCGCTGTCTGTGCGTCCCATGAGTGATGTTGATCCAGCGACAAACCCGTTGAAGTTGCTTGGCAATTTATATGTCACATAGATGCTTCTAGTTTGAATTCCAGTGTTTGTAGATGACCAGTCGTAGTAGTTGTATGTTTCGTTTGTACCACAAACTGTTGGTTGTGATGATGTGCCGTCGTTAATATCGAGAGTATCTGAACAGAATTCGGTTGCCATAGTGCCCACACCTTGAGTGTGCATGACGGCGTTAGCATATTCAGGGATAAGAGTTACGAAGGTATCAGGGGTTGAGCCACAAGACCCCCATCCATCAGCTTCGAAACATTGAAGCTTACCGATAGTTGTATCGTAGTACATGCTACCAAGAAGTGAGCTATCAACAGTTGGCGCTGAAGTTCCCTTATCGACAGTAAGGAGAGTAGGAGTTCCGGTATCTGTGCCGTTACCAATTTGAATGTTTGTGTTGCCGAAGGTTGCAACTGTTGTGCCGTTGCTTTGAATATTTACACCAGCCTTACCGTCAATGTTGAGTAGCTGGCCACTTGCTGATGTAACACTTGCGGTGCTTGCAGCGCTAAAGGCAAGTGATGAGCTTGAGAGGGCAACGTTTCCGTTGATTCGGTATTGGTTAGAAGAATTAATATCACCCGTAACATCAAGCGCGTATCCTGAACCAGCAGAGTTGCCAATACCAACGTTTGCTGTACCGTTATTGTTTGTTGCCGTAAGAAGGTTAAGGCCGCCACCTTGCAATGCGAGTGAACTTGCAGTGTTAGAAAGTGTACCTGTTGAGTTGCTTCCATTCCAGCTAAGGCCCATGATTGCATTTTCATCTGGTGATAGGACACCAATTGTAGATTGGTGGTTTCCAGTACGACCATCGGCGATGAGGATACCTCGGGCGGTTGCTTCTGATCCTGATGGAATACCGAAGGCAAGAATGCTTGAATAAGCAGGGAGGTTGTAATTTGGAATATTAATTGCAGTATTAAGAGCTGCGCCGTTTGGTGTGATGTACTGAGTAGTGCTCGTAGATCCTTGAATAGTCAGTCCCTTAGTGAATACGGCAGAGCCATCAACTATCAATTTAGATTCGTAACCAGTAACGACATTTCCGTTATCGCGAACACTAAAGAATGTTTGATCAGTAGCGGCGTTTTTCACAGACAGAAACGAGCTGTTGCTCAGCTTAAAGTTTATGTCCCCAAGGTTACTGATTTCAAGAGGATTGAAATTTAGATCTTTATTTCGAACGACGAATCCACCTCTTGAGCTAATGAGTACGCCTGAGCTACCACCCTGGATGTGTGTGAATGAAGCGTTTGCAGTAGTGCCTAGTGTTAGTACTCGAGATCCCTCACCGACGCCAATATTAATATTACTATTAGCATCGGTTGCCTTACCAATGTTAATTGTGTCAGCTTTTACTGTACCAATATTCAAAGTGCTGTCATCGGCTGTATCGATCATTGGAGTAATAACGCTGGTGCTACCTTGGATGGTTGAAGCTTTGGCTGTTCCACTCAAGTTGATGTCACCGTTCTGTGTCGTGGTTGAACTTCGAATATAGCCCGATGCATCAACGCCACCGAGTTGCGCTGAGTTAATTGCGTATGGCGTTGCAGTCATTCGTTTCATTGGAAGCATTTCGCCGTCAGCACTACAAGAACCACTTCCAAAAGTGGTACAAGCAGTTGAAGCTCCAGCGACGTTCATCGAGAGCCAAAGAGTGTCTTGGTTCCAATCGATACTTGAGCCGAATGGGGTAAGTGAGCCAAGGTTAACTGATAGGAAACCATTTTTCACTTCGACGGCACCGGTTGCGCTGCCGTTGTTGACGTAGGTTTCAGTCCATTTCAGGGTTCCACCAGGGTTGTTTGCTGCAGTTCCTGCACCATCTTGGTAGATTTTGAACTGCATGTTGTAGTAGCCATTAGGGACGATATCGCCGTTAGAGTCAAGAAGCCGGCCTTGGAAGCCGATTGTCTGGTTAGTACCTGGAGCCGCGTGCGCGACGACATTTAAGAATAACGTTGTAATTAACGCAATACATAGCAATAGAATACACGAAATGCGTAAAGCAAGTCGCCTATCAAAGCGCAGGTTTAAAATAGTGGGATGGTGCCACCACGTAATCATTTTGATTTTTTACTCTTTTTTTACCCCTGTGGGGCGTAGTAAATGTTTGTATCACTTGTGATTAGTGGTGGTTCATCTAAAGCTTGGTGTCATTCTACCACAAGCATGATGAAATTGGCAATAAATTGCCTACTTTTCTGTGCGAATTCTGAGAGGGCGAATGTAGGTGAAACGTAGCCGAAATTGCATAGCACTTATGGTATAATTATCGCAGTGCATAATAGGGGTATAGGGAGCATAAACAAACAGTGAAAGCATCACGAATTGTCCTTAGTTTGGCAGTTATCGTTATTGCGGCTTCGGCCGTCTATTTGCCCGTTGCCGCACAGTCCGTAGGCGGTGGTAGTGTACAGGGTTATGCGTCTGATACACCACTCGATAACGGAACGATCGTACAGCTTACAGGTAAAGATGCTAACAGAGTAAAGATTGCCAAACAGTCTGAATTACAAAACATGTTTGGCGTAGTTGTTGATCGCAATTCGCTCTCTGTCACACTCTCGAGTGAAGCCTTACAAAACGAAACCTTCGTAGCTGCGTCCGGTACGTATAACGTACTTGTAAGCACTCAAGGTGGTCCAATTGTATCTGGTGATTATGTAACCCTTTCATCCGTGAATGGTGTTGCAATGAAAGCTGGTACTGAAGAAAAGACCGTATTCGGTCGAGCAAATGGTCCATTCGATGGCAAAGGTGTAACGCTCGGTTCAACAGTCCTTAAGGATGTAAATGGCAACACGAATCAAACAGTGAAGCTTGGCTCGGTTCCGGTTACTATCGACATTAAGAAGAACCCGAACGATAAGAGTACAAAGTCTGACCTACCCGAGTTCCTTCAACGGCTTGGTCAGCAAATTGCCGAAAAAGAGGTGAGTCCAATTCGAATTTATTTGAGCCTTGGAATTACGCTTATCAGCATCCTCGCGGCGATTGCAATTTTATATTCTGGTGTGCGAAATGGTGTTATCTCAATCGGGCGTAACCCAATGTCGAGGAAATCAATTTTCCGAGCGCTGCTGGAAGTTATATTAACAAGCATATTAATTTTAATTATCGGTTTATTTGCGGTATATTTACTACTAAGACTGTAGTAGAAATAAGGTGGGAAAAATGGGATTATTTCAACATAAAAAGCCGGATGTGCCGAAGACACCTCAAGAAGAGGCAACTGAAGCTGTCGTTAATTATATCGATGAGACTTTTAAAGATGAGCTGAGAACTTTTGGCCGCTCATATTTTGAAAAGATTATTAACGATACCGGTGCCCTCTTCCAACAAGACCTTAATACTACTATTGGCCAAGTTAACGTACAGTTGCAAGACCACGTTACAAAGCAACTGGATGTTGCAATTGCTCAAGTAAACGTTGAGCTTAAAGACCACGTTGCGAAACAGCTTGAAAACCAATTTGCTGAATACAACAAAGAGATGAAGGAAGCTCAAGATTTAGCTTTGAAATCTTTGACTGATAATTCAGAACAACTGCAAGCAGAGTACAACGACCTCCGTACAACGCTCCAAAAGAATGTTGCAGATCAAAAAGTGACACTTACAAATGTGTTTGAAGAAAACAAGGTTCGTATTGCTCAAATGAAAGAGGCTCAAGACCTCGCATTGAAATCACTTGAAGAAAGCGCCGAAGCGTTGAAAACGCAGTACGCTGCAATTAATGACACACTTCGAACAAACGTTGCGAACCAAGAAGCGGTTCTGGTGAGTGCCTTTGAAGATAACATGGGTAAGATTATCGAACACTACCTACTAGGTGCGCTCGGTGACCAATACGACCTTAAAGCGCAGTTGCCATCAATCATCCACCAAATGGATGAAAACAAACAGGCGATTATGGACGACATGAAACTATGAGTGAGACCGCAGTAAAAACACACGAGAATTTTATCTTGCCAATAAACGTGGTAACTAAAATTGACGTGTCTCGTTTAGTGAGCGAAGTTGAGCGTGTCGATAACGAAATGACTGCTGCAGCTGTTCGTGCTAAAACCGGTTCAGTTGAACAAACTCAACCCGTACTTTCTGAGCAACTCAGTGACTTCTTGCGCCAAAACGATTTAAAGCTTGATGAAGGTATGGAACGAACAACAATTATTAAACAAATCCGTTTATTAAAAGACAAAGCACCAGTGCTGCATATGACTTTTGCCGTTACTGCCGATATTGAGAGTCTGCAGAAATTAACTGAATGGGTTCGGCAAACGGTACACCCGCAAGCGGTTATAGCTGTAGGACTACAACCAGGCTTAGTCGCTGGTGTCTATTTGCGAACACCGAATCATGTTCACGATTTTAGTATGCGTGGTGCACTTGAAGGCCGACATGGCCTACTGGTTGAGGAATTGGAGACACTTCGTGGAAGCAAATAAGAAATTTGAAAAACTCGTAGCTGACGGCAACCCGGTTGGTGAAGTTATTGGTATCGACTCATTCATGGTGAGTATTAAAGGCTTGCAACCGTGTAACGTTCACGCAACTGTCCGATTTGATGACGGCACTCGTGGCTATGTTCACCAAGTTCTTGAAGACCATGTTATTGTCATGAAACTCGATCCATCACCGCTACATATTGGTGCGGTATGTGTTATTGAAGCACGCGATATTATGATTCCCGTTGGTAAAAATTTCATTGGCCGCGTTATTAACGTGTTTGGTGAGCCGATTGACGGTAGGGGTGAAATTGAAGCCGACCAAGAATGGGATGTGTTCCACTCGGCACCGATGCTTTACGAGCGTGAGCTACTTGATACTCCTGTGGAAACTGGCGTGACTATTCTTGACCTTGAGTACTCGCTTGCCCGCGGCCAACGTATGGCTATGTTGGGAGATAGCAAGGTGGGTAAGACAGCCCTTGCAGCTCAAGTTGCGATTAACCAAAAAAATACAGACATTACGGTTATTTACGTTTTGATTGCAAAGCGAAACCATGACGTGGCAGAACTTGTAACGACTCTAGAGAAAAACGATGCTCTCAAAAAAGCAGTGGTAGTTGTCAGTAACTCATTTGAATCACTAATCCTTACCTACTTAGTACCGTATGTTGGTGCAGCACACGGTGAGTATTTCTGGCACCAGCTTAATATGGACACGTTGGTAATTTACGACGACCTTACGGCTCACGCCCAGGCATATCGTGAAATTTCACTTATCGCTGGTGTATCACCTGGTCGCGACTCGTATCCAGGTGACATGTTCTATACTCACTCAAGTTTGCTAGAACGTGGAGGTAAAACTGAATCTAACCATGCCAGCCAAACGCTAATTCCAATTGTGTATGCGCCAGGTGGTGATATTACGGCGTATCTTCCAACCAACATCATGTCAATTACTGACGGTCAATGGATCTTGGATGAAAAGATTTTCAAAGATACAATGCGCCCAGCAGTGAGTACCGCGCTTTCGGTGACGCGTGTTGGTGGTGTAGGCCAAAACAAACGACAAAAAAGTTTTGCCGATAGGTTGAACCTTACACTAGCTGGCTATCGAACAGCAGAAGAGTACGCTCACTTTGGTACCGAACTGAGCCCGCAAGCCCAGGCCGATTATGATAAGGGGAAGGTCTTATTCAAGTTAATGAACCAAGGTATTGGTGAGATTTATAGCTTTGCCGAACAGCAATTCTTGATGAATATAGTATTAGGCAGTAGCCCTGAAGAGATTATTAATGTCGACCTCTTGAAACAAAAAGTGCGTGAATATGCATTGAAGCTAAAAGAAGATAAAGACATGACCGGTAACTTCGATGAGCTCGAAGCGGCACTAAAGGCTGAAGTGACAACAATTGATGAAGTGAAAAAAGCTGCTATCGATAAACTTGCCAAGGCTGATGAAGAAAAGAAACGTCAGGCTGACGAAGCGGCTGCAGCGGAAGCGGCAGCCAGTGCGCCAGCGCCTGTTGCTGATGACAAAGACGGCAAAAAAGCGAAAGAGGAGAAGAAATAGTGCGACGACCTCTTGAAATTAAGGCTGAAGAAGCTGCAGCGCGATCTGTAGTGAGCCTTACTTCTGCACTTGAAAGTATTAGTAGTATGCAAATTGCTAAAACTAAAAACAAGGTACTTATTAGTAACCAGTTCTTCGATGAGGTTTGGAATATTTACAAGCAAATTCGCATCGATGTAATTTTCAACTATGGACGTACTGTAGATCAGAAGCCGATTGATAAAGAGCTTCTTATTCTTATTACCGCTAAGGGTGGTTTAAGTGGTGACATTGATAACCGCCTTATTCGTAAATTCATGGAATACTACGATGAGCGAAAACACGACGTACTTGTGATTGGGCACCACGGTGTAACGAAGCTCAAACAGGCGCACGTTGACCATAATTATTATTTCGATTTACCTGAGCATGATTACATTAACGTCGATCCACTCATGGCAATTATGAAAAAGTACGCAAAGAGTCGTATTTTCTACCAAAACTACATCTCGCTTTCTCAACAAGAAATTAAAGAAGTTGACCTGAGTGAAGTTGTGTCGAGTAAGGGCCGTACTGCCGATCTTTCAACTATCGGTGACGACATGGTGAGTGAGAAGAATTATATTTTCGAACCAAGTTCATACGCCGTCGCTGCCTATCTTGAAGATTCAATTCTTCGCTTAACAATTTCTCAGTTCATTTACGACAGTCGCTTGGCTCAGGTGGCAAGTCGCTTTAAGGCTATGTCTGCCGCTAAGGAACGATCAATCGCAAACGCAGTTGGATTACACATGGAATATAACCGCGCAAAACGAAACCAAGTTGACACCAGGTTGAAAGAATCAATGTCAGGTCTGAAAAAAATACGTGCTGGAGGTGCCGAATAATGAGTGAACAAACTGTCTACAAAAAAGGCATCGTCCGTACCCTTAAGGGTTTGGTTATTAAAGTACGTTTTGACGAAGGTATGCCTGACCTTAACGAAATGTTGTATGTAGATAACGAGAAGAAATCTCCACTACTTGTGAGTGCGCTTGAACATGGCGATATGGCAGTATGTCTAAATATCGGTGGTGATTATAGCATTCAAAAAGGTGAAGCGGTTGTAAGAAGTGGGCGCAGCCTTGAAATTCCTGTTGGTGAAGAAATGGTCGGCCGTGTATGGGACGCCATGGGTCGCCCAATTGATGGTAAGCCACAGTTGCCACAAGAGGTGCTTGATAAAATGATTAAGCGACCTATCTTTTCGCCGGCATATCAAGAAGCAAGTTTAACGAACAAAAAAGACGACGTGCTTGAAACAGGTTTGAAGGTGCTCGACTTCTTCACCCCCTTTGTTAAAGGTCGCAAGATTGGTATCGTCGGTGGTGCCGGTGTGGGTAAGACCGTGCTTACTATGGAGATTATTAACAACGTCGCAACTGGGTCAGGCGCACTGTCTATCTTTGCCGGTATTGGTGAGCGCATTCGTGAAGGTCATGAACTTTTCAAGACACTCGATGACAATGACCTGCTTAAAACTACAGCCATGTTCTTTGGGCAGATGAACGAAAACCCAGTGCAACGTAGCCTTATTGGCCTCAGTGCCATTACGCTTGCGGAGTATTTCCGCGATGATCAGAAAAAAGACGTCCTTATTTTCGCAGACAACATGTACCGCTATATTCAAGCAAAAAACGAGGTGTCTACAATTATTGACCAGACGCCTGCAGAGGGTGGGTATCAACCAACTGTATTCTCGGATGTTAAAACCTTCCAAGACCGTTTAGCTACTAACTCGAACGGTTCAATTACTGCTTTGCAGACCATTTACGTGCCTGCGGACGACCTTTCTGACCCAGCGGTGCAAATGATTTCACACGAGCTGGATAGTACGATTGTGCTTTCTCGTGCAGTTGCCGCTCAAGGTATTCGCCCAGCGGTTGATATCCTTGCTTCAAAGTCGAGCCTTCTGACACCTGACGTTGTGGGTGAACGACACTATGACCTTGCGACTCGTGCAACTGCAATTCTTCAGAAGTATGAATCGTTGAAGGGTATTATTGCCATTATCGGTGAATCTGAACTTTCTGCCGAAGACCGCGATGACTACAACAAGGCGAAACTCCTCGTTGAATTCTTTAAGCAACGATTCAATGTGATGGAGAAGGTAACGGGTGTCCCTGGTGAACACATGACCCGTGAAGATACGTTGAATGGTGTTGAAGCTATTATTGGTAAGAGCGAAGCGCAACTCGCGGAAGATGCTGCGAAAGTCGCAAATGAGAAACCTGTTGAAGCACCGGTTGTTGAACCAGTTGAAGAAGTAGCAACCGAACCTGAGAAGAAATAATGGCTGAAGAAACACCAGCGGTAGTACCAACTGAAAATACACCTGCCGAAGCTGAGCAGCCTGTTGCTAAACATGGCGGTAAGCCAACTATTGAAGTAAAAGTGTACGCGCCGTTTAAGGTGTATTACGAAGGTGACGCCTATAGCGTGAGTGCGGTGAATGCCACCGGACCCTTTGACGTACTACCGATGCACCACAACTTTTTATGTATGTTAGTGCCATGCGTGCTGACAATTCAATCACCCGATGGTCCACAAACCGTTAAGGTAAATCGTGCTCTTATGAACGTCAAGGCAAACCGCGTTGTCGTGTTTATGGACGTTTAGTTGGTTACGAAGTAGTCGAAGGCAAACGCTTGGTTTGCTGGCGCAACGTTGACGCTACAAATACTGAACCCGGCATTGTTACGATCTACGTAATAATCAGTTGCGCCAGCGGCAGCACCGACTGGGCTAATAAGTACGTGCGGAGGATTGCTAAAGTTCTGTTGGAAGTTGATACGCACAAAACAGCCAGATGTCGGATTATTACCAGTATTAATACTTACCGTTCCTGTTGTATCTGAACCGTTAATTGAAGCAGAGCCACCGCTTCCAAGAACCGCGCCGTTGGCTGTACGGTTTGGTGACGCACCAGTAAAGCTAATGTGATTAGGGATTTGCAAGACTGCGTTACCGCTCATGACAAGTCGCGTAACAGTAATTTGCGACGCAGTAAGCGCGCCACTGAATGACGAAGTTCCCGCAACGTTTAGATCGCGTAATGTTGTTAAGCCTTGAACGGCTACCGTTGACGCAACTTGCAGACTATTAATTTGTGCCTGCCCTAGGTTAGCAGTTCCAGAAATGGTAAGCGTAGGACCTTGAATGCTGCCGCCACTTTGAATATTACCGGCAACGTTTAAGTTGCCACGCATTAATGTTTGGCCAGCGATAATTGCATTACCTTGGATAGTAAGTGTTTGAGCTGCGCCACCAACTGAAGCATCAGTATTTGCCAGGTCTTTTAATGCATCTTGGGTAAGTTCTTGGCTGGCAACATCTGGAACGACCGGTGCTTTTTGACTATTTAAGTAACTAACAGCAGCAATAGCGCCAGCAATAACAACTAAGATAATGAAGAACAGTAAGTAGACGTTTATCTTTTTGAGGAAACGCTTGAGTGGGGAAACTTTCTTCTCTCCTGGAACTTCAGGTGCTTTGTCTGGTGAAGCAGCGGCGATTTCAGCTTGCTCGGTTGCGAGTTCATCCGGAGTCAAACTAAGAGCATCAACCGGAGCCTGTGGCTCAGTATCTTTTGGTGGCTGATTATCAGCGTCGGGTGACGATTTTTTGTCTGGTTCCATTGATTCTGAAAGTCTTTAAAGTTTACGTTTATGCTTATGTACAGCTTACTATATTTGACAGCTGTACGCTAGGTTGTGTTTTTGCTGCCCGTAGGGGATAATATACAAATAAAGCTTATGCAAAAACAGAGATTGTGGACAGGTGTAAAAGTAATGCTGGCAGTGATGCTTATTGTTGCTAGTGGCGCCACAACGGCAAACGCTATTACTTCTAGTTCTAACAACTATCAAATGACCGAAACCCAGTTTGGATCGACATCAAAAAGCTGTTCGGGACAGTACTGTGCGCAGGCATCGATTGGTGAGGCGACGGACGGAAAGGCGTCAACTGATACGACAAGTCAGTTCGAAGATATTGTGAATAACGAACCATCGTTGGATATGATTGTTGAGCCGGGGGATTCGAATCTGGGAGTACTAAGTACTGAAAGAACCGCCACTAAGACAACTGGTATTAAGATCCGAAGCTACTTAATCTCTGGAGGCTACTCGCTACAGATTATAGGTACACCTCCAAAGTTTGATGGACACACACTTGATACACCCACTACACCCACCCTCTCGACACCTGGTACTGAAATGTTCGGAATAAACGTAGTTGCTAATACTAGTCCTGCGGTCGGTGCAAATCCTGTTCAGGTGCCCGCAGATCAAGGAGTTTTTGGAATAGCAAACGCTAATTACGAGGTTCCGAACAGGTTTATGTATCGAAGTGAAGATGTTGTTGCCAAGGGTATAACCGACTCCGGACGCACCGATTATACAGTAAGTATGGTAGTGAATATTTCAAACTCAACACCAGCAGGTAAGTATACTGGTGACTTTACAGCTATGCTTATTCCAGCTTACTAGTACATACTTATACACAGCTTAAGGCTGTGGATAATAAATGTTATTGCATACAGCATCTTGCTAATGGTAAAATGCGCATGTAAGCCTTATCACAAGGATTAAAAATAAACACAATTAGGAGATATGCACAAAATGTATACACTTAAATCAACTTTTAAGCGCGGAGCTCTTCTTAGTGCTGCTGGTGCTTTGTTCGTGGCTGCTTTGCTGCCAGGTGCTTCTGCATTTGCCGACGCTTTGAACCCGCTTACTGAGCGTTCATTGCTACTAAGTAGCTCTGCGCCTGGTTACCAGAACACAGACGGTTCAGGCAATTCTGACGATGCGCCAAATGCTGTCGGAGTAAGCTATGCGCCTCCAGGATCTGGTCCAAACGGTGCAAAATCAGGTGAAACTTTCACCTTTAAGGTAAGTTCTGATAGTGTAGCTACGTCTACACCAATCAAGGCGTTTACATTACAGTACTGTACAGCTGCTGCCGGTAAATGTCAGTCACCGGGTAACAACAACGGTGATGCACGAGACCCAGACGGTGCTGGCCCTGGTGTTGGTAACCGCGATTCAAACGCAGTAGCACACCCTGGCAAGAAGAGTGACCTTGATGTTGTTCTATCTAGCCCTGTAGCTGGTACTGACTATCAAGTTTGGATGAACACCGACGGTGATCCAGAGCTTGAGGACGTATCTGCTGGTTGGGTATTAGATACTATCAACTTAGAAGACACTGATCACTCAGGTAGTTTAACTGGCAAGCACAACTTCATTCGTTTGAAGAGCTCTGCTGGTATTAGCCCTGTAGCTGGCGGTCAAATCCGTATTGTATTTAAAGCATCAGCTACAAACTACATTACTAACCCTGGCGATGACGAATTCTTCGTTAAAATCAATACTTACAGTAGCGATTCAAACGCCAACCTCATTCCGAACAGTACTGCATTCATCATCGATGGTGGTGTTACAGTAGCGAACGTAATGACAGACTCGATCCATATTACTACTAAGGTACTGGAAACTATGTCATTCTCTGTAGGTACTCGTAACCGAGATACAGTAGAATTGAACTGTGCTGGTTTTGACCCACAAGACCCTAGTGCTACTCCTGAACTTGCGGCTGCAGGTTGTGAAGATGGTACAGGTGCTGGTCAAAATACAGCAGCGCACGGAACATGTGATCCAATTCAACAAGTTAATGGAAACCAACTTCAACTTGGTAACCCGGACGCTGAATACTCACTAGAAACAGACACAGCATGGGACGTATACTCATACTGGCGTCTATCATCTAACTCATCTGGTGGAGCAACTGTGTACTACTCAGGTAATACACTTGCAAACACCGTGGGTGACGAAATTGCTCCAATTGGTGCAGCGGCAACTGCAAGTACTCGCGGTACTGAACAATTTGGACTAGCATTCGTTGATGCTGGTGCTGACAACTTCGACTCTGCATTCGACACACTTGTGACGAATAACCCTCGCTACAGCAATCCTCAGCTAGAATACCTAACCGAAGAAGCTGCATACGCGAATGGTACTGGAGACATTAATGTCAACTCAGGTTCTACTGCTTCATTTGCCTTTGTCAAAACAAGTAACACTATCCCAGCGGTTATTGCTACAAACGATGACCACGTCATTAGTTGTGACACTGCAAAGATGCGTTACATTGCTAACATTGGTGCAGATACACCAGCGGGTGTATACACAACAAAGATCAACTACCTTGCAGCTCCTCAATACTAAGATTCAATCTTAGACGAGAACTACATATGTAGAATAAGGCCGACCTCGAAAGGGGTCGGCTTTTTGTTTCTGTACTACGCATAACCGCTATAATCAAGTACAATAACAGGTATGCAGCATAAGTTGTTTCGCCTTCATGCGTTTGTGTTTAACTGGCGCCATATATTTACCGAGGAATTGATCGCCTTAGTTTTGGTGTTATTCATATTTATCGCACCGGTATCAGCAGCTATGCGTTTTCAAGACCGTAGCTTGTACATGAATAGTACTTTACCGGGCGCAACCACATCCTACACGGTATCTTTCCGTTACATGAGTCCACAACCGGTCGGGTCGGTTGATATGCTATTTTGCGTTGACCCGATTCCATACCATGAGTGCGTAACACCTCCTGGACTCAATGTAGCTAATGCAGTACTCGATACTCAGACTGGTGAGTCTAACTTTGCGATTCTATCTAAATCAACAAACCATATCGTTCTAAGTCGAACGACAAACTCAATTCCGACTACTAGTTCATCGTACAAATTTGACGGCATTGTCAACCCAACAGATACTTCACAATCATTTTCGATTCGTCTAAAAAGTCTTGCATCAAGTGATGGTAGTGGCGCGCAGATTGACTTTGGTTCAGTCAAGGGGCAGGTAACGAGTGGCATTGAAATTATCACTCAGGTTCCTCCGATGCTTATTTTCTGTCTCGCTCAAGAAGTTGAATACAACTGCAGTGGAACGAACGATACATTTTATACCGATATGGGCAATTTGAACTCTCAATCTACACTAAAGGCTCAATCGCAAATGGCTGTAGGTACAAACGCAACCGGTGGTTTTGCGATTACGGCTAACGGTACGTCTATGAGTGCAGCCACCAACTCTATTGACTCTCCCTCAGCTCCTACAGAAAGTACGCCAGGCAAAAATCAATTTGGAATTAATCTTGTCGAGAATACCGATCCTGCAGTAGGAAACAACCCAGAAGGTGAGTGGGCGAATGCGATCGCCTCCCCTAACTACAGCATCCCAAATATGTACATGTATGTGCCGGGTGATGTAGTGGCTTATTCTCCTAATGTAAGCCTTATGAAAAAGTTCACCGTAAGTTACATTTTGAACGCTAGTCCAAGCCTGCGTGCAGGTGTGTATACGACAACTATGACCTTCATAGCCAGCGGTCGTTTTTAATGATACAATACTGTTTATACTTATAAATGAATGTAAAACGTGAGGGAAATAGAAAAAAATGAAAAGCTTTAAAAGCACTGTTATTGCCGGTCTTGCGGTTTTAATTTTCGCAGCAGCAGTCTTGCCATCTATGCCAGCTTCGGCGCAGTCATCAGCGTCGTTGAGCATTGTGCCTAAAAAGAATTATATTATTGAACCTGGTAAGTCTGCGAAAGACACACTAACCGTTCGAAATCTTGATAACGAGCGAACTCTTGAACTTACACTTCGAGTGGTAGACTTTACGTATACCGACGACGGTGGAACACCGAAGTTGATGTTGGCAGAAGATGCACCTCAGACAACATGGTCACTTAAACCATTCCTAACCATTCCTAAATCAGTAAAGATTCCACCTAAATCTAGTAAAACACTAGATATGAGTGTTAAGATACCTGCGAATCATGGTGCGGGTAGTTACTACAGCGCAATTCTTTATTCATCAGGGGCTCCGGACGGTGGTAATGTAGGTTTGAGCGCATCTGGTGTGACACTGGTATTTACCTCTATCCCTGGTGAGGTTGATGAAAAGCTTACACTGGAGAAGTTTGGTGGCTACACTCAGCCAACCCAAACTAAAAAAGGCGGTTATTACTTTATTACCGGTGACAAGCCTAGAACTCTTGCGTATACACTAAAGAACGAAGGTAACGTGACCGAATCGCCTGTAGGAAGTATTACGCTTAAGAATATCTTTGGCCAAGAGCAGGTAATCAACAACATTAACCCAAATAGTTCATTGGCTCTTATTGGTCAATCAAGAACTTTTACTGCATGTATAAAGGCAGAATCTGAAAATCTTGATTTTAATGGGGGAACCACGCAAACTACAGCTTGTGCCGATTCCGGTCTTTGGCCTGGCCTATATACGGCATCCCTCGACTTATATTATGGTCAAAACGGAAACAGAACTCAGGAAGTTACAAGCAGTGCTTCATTCTGGTACTTACCTATGTGGTTTGTAATATCTGTTTTGGTAATCTTAGCTGCAGCAGCCTTCGGCATTTGGCGATTAGTCGAAAAAATCAAGGGTCGTCAGTTCGCCAACCAACGTAAAAAACTCTCGCGTCGCCGAAAATAACCAATAAGCCCCTTTTGTAAGTAGCATAAGCACGTTACAATAAGCACAACTATGGTAGGCAAACTTCAATTAAGCGCTCAGTGGATACTTCCGGTAATAATCGGCTCGTGTCTACTGGCGCTCTTTGTTTTCGTTCGACCAACGGCGGCAATTAACGCGTTGCCTAATCCAGAACCGAAGCCGGGCTCGTATGGACTTGAGGCGACAAAAACACAAGCTCCACCAACAGTAGCTGCGACGATAACAACCCCAGGGAATGGTGCGTCGTTCAGCACCTCACCTATAACTGTGAATGGTATATGTCCAACCGATTTACTAGTTGAGGTATACAACAACAATGTAATGGTCGGCGCTGTTATGTGTGTGAACGGTAGCTTTAGTATTCAAGTAAGTTTATTTTCAGGTACTAACGAATTGACTGCTATCGTGTACGACTCTTTAGAACAACCTGGCCCAGTATCAAACACTGTTACGGTTAACTATACTAATACGAACTTCACGGCTTTTGGTGCGCTCATTACACTTACCAGCTCTTATGGACGCCGATCAGCCGCAGCTGGAACTGAACTAAGTTGGCCACTACAACTTTCGGGTGGAACGGGTCCTTACGCATTTAGCCTTGACTGGGGAGATGGCACTGCCACTGAACTTAAAAGCCAGTCACTCGCTGGACTTGTGGGAATTGCCCACACCTATAAAAAAGCTGGTATTTATCAAGCGAACATAAAGGTTACTGATGCAAACGGGGTAAGTGCCTTCTTGCAAGTCATTGCTGTATCTAATGGTAAGCTTGATACGACAGGGGATGCGGCCGAAACGACAGATACAACACCAAAGGTTCAAGTACTCTGGATACCTGCCGTTGTAGCCCTCGTACTTCTTTTACCTGCCTACTGGCTCGGCCGACGCAGTGAAGTTGTCTCTATCCGCAATAAGATGCTCAAAGAACGTAACAGTCTTAAGGACTAATAGCTATTGCGCACCTGTGGAAAAGATTGTCAAAAACTTGTTGACAAATATAAGCACTAGTGTGATACACTGAAAACAATCACCACAACAAATACAAATAGTTAAGGTAACAAAAGAGAACAGAGGAGTAATAAAGAATATGAATTCTTTTAGTATATTAAAAAGCCGTCAGGTAGGCTTATTTGCTGCAGCGGGAGCGCTGTTATTAGCACTTATCTTGCCGTCAATTGTGTCGGCAGCTCAATTAACTGAGCGATCAATTGAGCTATCAAGCGCTTCAGCTAGTGCGCCAAACGTAACATATACAGTTAACTTTACTGCAACGCAAAGTGCCGGTGCGGTTTTGATTGACTTCTGTTCGAACAGTCCGCTAATTGGTCAAGCATGTGATTCTGTCCCTGGATTTGACTTAGCTGGATCTGAGACGCACACAGCGGTAGTTACGCAAGCTATAACAGCAGGTGCTACCACGGTAACACTTAATGGTGTGACAAACCCATCAACGGTTGGTCCACTGTACGCTCGTATTATTACTTATACTGACGCAGCAGCTGCTGCTGGTTACGATCCAACAGAAGTATCAAGCCAAGATGCAGACCGGAAAGATGAAGGTGGCGCGGCCATTTCAATCACAAACACTATTGGTGTTTCTGGTGCCGTACTTGAAAGCATGAGTTTCTGTGTATCTGGCGCAGCTATCGCAGATGGTTGTACTGGTAGTATTACACCTCCAACACTAAAACTTGGTCAACAAGTAGGAAGTGCCTTTGCACTTGTACCTGGTGTAGTAAGTGAAGGTTCAATTTACACACAAATTTCCACTAACGCATTAAGCGGTGCAGTAGTAAGCTTGAAGAGTGCTGCGGCCGGCTGTGGTGGCTTGGTACGTGTTGGTGCGGCAAACTGTGACATTGCTCCTGCACTAAGCAGTGGCATTGCAACAAACTCACCAACTGCTAAGTTTGGGGTAAAGACAACAGATGCGACTAACGGAACTAACGGTTCTGGTACATACCGACCATTTGGTGGCTCAATCTACGGCACTACGGCATTTGCGCTTGGCTTTGACGAAGATGAAGAAACTGGTGTTACTAGTCCTTTCGGAGACAAATTCCTAGACACTAATGGCGCACCTGCTAACAATAAGAATATGCAACTTACATTCGGCGCGACTGTCACTAACCAGACACCAGCCGGCTTGTACTCAGCTGACTTAAGCCTTATTGCAACCGGTAAGTTCTAAACTAACCCTGCATAAGCTAACAGCACCCCTTTAACAGGGGTGCTGTTTTGTATAAATAGCATTTCCAAACGTAACCGTATCTGTTATGATTGGAGGTAATCACGTAAAGGGGATGTACTGTGTTGGGGACTAAAAATATACAAATGAATTTTAAGTTAGTAGCTGCGTTTGCAGTTGCCTTCGCCGTACTCATTACGTTATTAGCAGCTCCTCATACGTATGCTCAAAGTACAAAGTCTAACGCCGCTAATACAATCAAGGTTACGCCCGTGCGCACCGACATTGAAATACTTCCAGGTGAAAGCAAGATTGTTGAAGTTACAGTTACAAACCTTACAAACACTTCAATTTCTGTCGCACCGTATACCAATGACTTTGTTGCTGGTGACGACCGCGGTACACCGGCACTTATTCTGGATTCAGATGAATTCGCACCCTCACACAGTCTTAAACGCTTTGTAGGGCCGTTGTCTACGGCTACTATTCCTGCCAAAGGCTCTAAAACGTTTAACGTTGTTATAACCGTTCCTACAACCGCTCAAGCGGGTGGATACTTCGGTGCGGTGCGTTTTGCGCCAAGTGATCCTGACGGTGGTGGACAGGTTAACCTGAGTGCTAGCGTTGCATCGCTTATCTTGTTAACTGTTCCTGGTGATATTGTCGAAAAGCTTCGTCTAGCTAGCTTCGACATTCAACAAAATGGTGCTGGTGGAACAAGCTTCCGTACTCCAGACAACCTACAGGCTTCATTCTCATTTGAGAACCAAGGAAATCTTCAAATTGGCCCGTTCGGTACCCTTTCTATTAAAAAGGGTGACAAGGTCGTGTTTAGCTCAGACTTTAATAATGGCGACCCACGTGATGTTATCCTCCCAGACAGCACCCGCCGTTGGGAAATTCCCTTCAAGGATATCGAAGCCTTTGGTCACTACGACGTAACTGCAACTTTCACCTATGGTACAAAAAACCAAACCATCGAAGTTACTAAATCTTTCTGGGTAATTCCTACATGGCTAATCATCACAGCAGTCGCGACCATAGTTGGTATCCTCCTCATTGCTGCCCTCATTGTCTTCTTGGTTATCCGCTCTCGCAAACGCCGCCACATGCCTCGCGTAAACCGTCGTCGCTAAATAAACGGCAAACAAAAACACCCTGTACTATACAGGGTGTTTTTAATTTGCTTACTTCTTCTTAAAATCGAGCGATAGCGAATTCACACAGTAACGTAACCCGGTCGTATCCCGTGGTCCATCCTCAAATACATGTCCTAAGTGTCCACCACAATTTGCACAGGTAATCTCAGTTCGAACCATACCAAATTCGGTATCGGTTTCGAATAAGACGGCGCCTTCAATAGCGTCATCGAAGCTTGGCCAACCTGAACCACTTTCGAACTTGTTGTCGGAGTGGAAAAGGGGAGTGTTACAGTTTGCGCACAGGTAATCGCCGTTACTATGTTCGTTTAATAATGCGCCGCTGAAAGGTGCTTCAGTTGCTTTGTCGAACAGTACTTTTTGCTGTTCTTTGGATAAGTTAGGATTCTTCATATACTAAGTATAGTATACTAGGAGTATGAATACATTAGTAATTGCCGGTGGATGTTTTTGGGGAATGGAAGAATTGTTCCGTGATCAACCTGGTGTTATCGACACTGAAGTCGGTTACGCAGGTGGTTCTAACGACAATCCTACCTACGAAAACCATCCTGGCCACGCCGAGGCTTTAAAACTTACCTATGACCCATCAGTAACAACTATTGATGAGCTTCTTGATTATCATTTCCAAATTCACGACCCTACAACTATGAACCGACAGGGGAATGACATTGGTTCAAGTTACCGTTCAACAATCTTCTATGCGGATGATGCGCAAAAAGAAGCTGCAGAAGCATCCATTATTCGCAACCAGCCTTACTGGGAGCAGCCAATTGTTACCAGTATCGAACCGTTAACTACTTTCTGGCCAGCAGAAGAGTACCACCAAGATTATCTACAAAAGAATATCGGTGGTTATACCTGCCACTTTGAACGCGCCCGATAATATATTAGAAATTAAAAGCCAAGTACTTGCTTAACGTAAGCTAGCTTTGCTTTTGCAATTGGACGAACTTTAGCCGCACCTTCAGCTAACACAATATCCAGGTATTCTGGTTTTTGCATGAGTTCTTGATAACGAGTTGCTTGTTCGCCAAGTCGAGCTTCAAGTGCCTCAAGCAACAAGTCTTTCGCTTGTTTCCAACCAATAGTCTTCTCAACTAATTGAGCTGCAAGTTCGTTTGCTTTATCTTCCGTTACGAGTGTTGCGTAAATCTTAAATAAAACAGTTTCACGAATTGTTTCGTCGGTGTGATCAATAGAGTCGGTCACGATTTTACGAACTGCTTGTTCCCAACCTTCACGGCCTGCGTATAGAGGAATAGTATTACCGTAGCTTTTGCTCATCTTGCGGCCGTCGATACCTGGTAGCTCGGCAATGCCGTCGGCAACAACGTGCTCAGGTAATACGAACACTGTATCTTGGTACTGATTATTAAATCGTTGAGCAATGTCACGAGCAATTTCGACGTGTTGAATTTGATCACGTCCAACTGGAATGTGCGTAGCGTTGAAAACAAGAATGTCGGATGTCATGAGGATAGGGTAGTTGTAAAGTCCCATGTTTACTTCAAAGTCATCAAGTTTGCCAGCTGCACGGTTTTTATCAACAGATGCTTTGTAGCTGTGCATCTTGTTCATCCAGCCCTTAGGAACAAAGTTGTTAAGGATTACATCGAGCTCAAAAATCTCCGGAATGTCAGATTGACGGTACAAGTGAATTTTTGATGGGTCGAGGCCTGCAGCTAACCAGGTTGCAGCAACGGCACGAGTAAGTTCTTTCATAGTCTCACCATCTTGCACTGAATTGAGTGCATGGTAGTCAGGAATGAAAAAGAAAGCTTCAGAATATTCACTTGCTCGGCGAAGTGCAGGTTCAATTGCGCCTAAGTAATTACCAATGTGTGGGGTGCCGGTTGGTTTAACTCCGGTTAATATAATCCCGTTTTGTGGTTCAGTCATAATACTAACTATAGAATACCCTCTCTATAAAGTATAGATTAAAAGGTAATAGCCCGAAGTAAGTTGAATATAATAACGGCACTTCCTATTAAAATACTGCCAGTGCCAATAACGATTTTGTAATTATATTTTTCTAATCGATATTTAAACCAAGTTAATATATTTTTAATTCTTTTAGGGTCGCGTTTCATAATAATAAGTATCAGCACAAATGGTGCAACGGTTGCTGCTAAAAATACAGTAGTCAGTAATAAGTGGCTTACAACACCTACTCGCGTATCGGTAATAATACCGCTAGCAAAGAACGTTGCGGTCGCTCCACTAATGCTCGCAAAGGTTCGAACGAAACCAAGTGACACAAGCGCCCAGTAACTCGCTTTCGCAGGCGGTTTGTCATCTTCGCTAATACGGTTTGGCTTTTTGTTTACGTACCAAAAGCCGGCAACAATGAATATTGTTCCGATAACAATGTTAAAGAAAACGCTCACGATTATTGCGTTGAGGGTTGTATCAATAATACCAAGCAATGTATCGAGTTGTAAGAACTGAAATACGATACTTAATGCGATGATTCCAAGCAATACACCAGACATCAAAGCAACCATTAAATTACGTGCTCTTTTCGACCGTGTAGACACACCGATTTGCGTAACATAGAGGGTAGGACTAAAGCCTGCGACTACACCGAGAATAGTAATCGCAATAATGGCGCTTATCAATAACCAAATCTGATCAATGAATCCTAGCATAGCTCTATTGTAGCGCAGGTATTTTGTTGGTGAAATGAGGTATATAATATATGGCATGAGAACGCATCCGCTTACGAGTAAGAATTGGTTGTATGTAGCTCTTGCTGCGGTTGTGTTGGGAATTTTATTTGTATGGCCATTCTTGAGCGTTATTGCGCTCGCAATGCTCATAGCTTTTCTGTTTAGTGGCGTATACAACCGTTTGCTGAACCATATGAAAGCCGGCATTGCTGCAACACTAACATTATTGTGGTCGGTTGTAGTATTGGTAATTCCGGTTATCTTGATTCTTGTTTTTACTTTCTTGCAACTGACTCATTTAGCCTCTGACTTGACGGAGACATTTAACAGTGACGGGGTGGCTGTACCTGCTGCTATACAATCGTTTATTAACTGGATCAACTCAACTATCGGGCCAGTTGTCGGCTCAACTACTATTGTTACGGGGGACGGGGTGATTACTTTCTTGAAAACCGCACTTCCAGACATCATTAACGGCTTCGTTAACTTCATCGGATCATTTATAGGCGGCATTCCTACGGCAATCGCGCTAACGGTGATGTACCTGTTCTTGTTTTACGAATCACTTATATACGGCAAGAAGATCAATAGTACTGTTGTTGCTCTTAGTCCATTCCAACCCGACATCACTCGGATGTTCTTAGCGAGAGTTGGATTAATGGCAAACGCCATGGCAAAAGGGCAGTTGCTTATTTCATTCATAATTTCTGTATTGTCGGCACTTATCCTCACCATCTTCTTAGGTCTTGGTGATTACTTCTTCTTGATGGTCGTAGTCTTTACTGTATTAAACCTAGTGCCGCTTGGTTGCGGGATTATTGTTATTCCGGCCGTTCTTATTGCAATGTTGCTTGGTAACTTCTGGCCGGGCTTGTTTGCCTTCTTGGCATACCTGGTTGTATCAAACCTAGATGATTTTATTCGACCATTTATTATTCCAAAATCAATTACTCTTACGCCAGGACTAACGGCATTATCTGCGTTTGGGGGTATCGCATTGTTTGGGTTAATCGGCGTTGTATACGGGCCAATAATTATGATTATCGTCGTAACGGCAATTCAAATGTATCTCGATTATTACGAAAAACAGCCGAAGTGGCGAAAGCGCGCAAACAAACTTGCAACGTAACACAAGCATGTCGTACTACTTGACATACTTTTCATACCGGAGCATTATAGTATTCGATTATGCACGATAAACAACTTTATGGCACAGCCACCGTTGGCACGAAAGGGCAGGTAGTAATACCTGCTGATGCTCGTGATGCGCTTGATATCCAAGCAGGTGACCGATTGTACGTAGTTGGTTCACAAGAAAAGAAGTGGGTAGGATTTATTAAAGAAGAACAACTTCGCGATATGCTCGACCACCTGACAAACAACATTGAACAATATAAAGACATTCTGAAAAAATAGCCGAAAGGGGCTCATCAATATGCATCACCATCTTAGCTTGAAGCGCAAACTTATTATTATGATTTCGGTTATGGCCAGCCTCTTTTTGGTTGCGCTCGACCAAACTATTATCGCTACGGCACTCGGAAAAATTGTTGAAGAGTTTAACGCCTTCAGTTCACTGAGCTGGATTGTTACAGCGTACTTAATTACGACCACCGTTACCGTGCCTATTGCTGGTAAGTTCTCCGACCTGTTTGGCCGCCGCCGCATTTTGCTTATCGGTGTAGCAGTATTCGTTGCCGGTTCACTATTGAGTGGTATTAGCGGTAGTGTTGAACAGCTTATTATGTGGCGCGCCTTGCAGGGTATTGGTGGTGGTATTATTACGGCTAACGCCTTCACTATCGTTGGTGACTTATTCGCAGCCCGTGAACGTGCACGTTGGCAAGGTTTGATTGGTGCTGTGTTCGGCTTAGCATCGGTTGTTGGTCCATTGCTCGGTGGCTGGTTAACTGATGGTCAGGCTATCTTTGGCATGACTACTGACTGGCGTTGGACGTTCTATATTAACGTGCCGATTGGTATTGTTGCCTTTATTCTTATTGCCGTGTTCTGTCCGCCACTACGACGTGCAGCGAAGGCAGTTATTGACTACGCCGGTGCCGCATTACTATCCGTATCACTTGCCGTACTTATTATCTCTGTCGATAATACTGAAACGATCTTCTCAGGCTTCCTTGAATCAACTGGAATGTCGCTTGTAGCGCTCCGTGCAATCTTATTCTCGATTGTTGGTCTAGCTGTTGCCGCGTTCATTTATGTCGAGCACAAGGCTAAAGAGCCAATCCTCCCGTTGCGTTTCTTTAAGAACGCCAACTTCGTAAAGATTCTTATCATTGCCATGTTATTCGGTTCAGCATTCATGGGATCAATTTTGTACCTTACACAGTTCAACCAACAAGTGTTCGGCGCATCTCCAACTGACTCTGGATTAATGCTGCTTCCAATGGTCGGCGGTATTATGGTCAGTAGTATTACTGCTGGTCAGCTTATTTCACGCATCGGCCGTTACAAGATCTTCCTACAGATTGGTTTCTCTGTGGCAACTGTAGCAATGATTTTCCTTTCAACGCTGACACCTGAAAGTTCATACCTTTACGAAGCAATCATTATGGCTGTCCTTGGTCTTGGTATGGGTATTGCAATGCCAGTGCTTAACCTTGCAGTTCAAAATGAATTCTCACAAGCAGAACTTGGTATTGCGACTAGCTCAAACCAACTCTTCCGTAGCCTCGGTTCAACAATTGGTACAGCGGTGTTCGGTGCCATGCTTACGGCGGGTATACTTACGCACGTTGATGAAATTCGTGACACGGCGTATATACAGACAGTTTCACAAAACCCTGCAGTATCTAAAATAGGTGCAGTGGATGACCCTAATACGCTTCTTACATTGAACATGCCTGATATTAAGACCCAAATTACGAATGGTGCCGATAAACAATTCGCTGCACTGCCACAGCCTGCTCAAGACGAAGCTCGAAGTGCATTCCAAGCTAATCAGTCAGAGTTTGCCAGCAAGGTCACACACGCGTTCTCACAAAGCCTCCACACAATCTTCATCGTCGCCTCATTCTTGATTGGCGCAGCAGCAATTCTAGTATTCACCCTTAAAGAACGTAAGCTTAATACAGCATCCCCAGAAGACACTCCGGGCGAAGCGTAGACTATATTACTACACAATCTTGCTATAGCTTATTGCTAAGTGGTGGTGCTTCAATTTACAATTAAAACATAAGCTTCGACATGAGGCGTATTCTTGACTGCTTGGCGGTATATTGGTACTATTGATGATGTGTCCTGCGCCAAAACTATAATTAAAGGTCGAAGTGCAAGGGACTGTACATAGTACAAGGAGTGAATAATCACATGCCAATAGCCATCGAATTTGTGCCGTCACGGCGCAAGAAGATAGCAGTGGATGTGGTGCCCGCCGACTGGCGAATCTTTATCGCCCACTAAACCGTGGACAGACGCGATATATTTAAATCGAAAACAACAAAACACCCCAAGGCACCGGGGTGTTTTAAATTGCAAAAAAAACAGGCACCTTTTACGGGTGCCTGCAGTATCTATTGATCAGTTAACTATTTAGCTAGCAATGCGTCTAACTTAGCTTTAACAGCTGTTAGGTCACCTTGTACGATGCCACCAGCAGTCTTTTCATCAAGCTTCTGTCCATCAAGGAAGAAGGTTGGTGTTGCTGAAGCTGAGTTTTCCTTACCAAGTGCCATGTCGAATGAGATTTTCTTATTCACATCAGCGTTTGATAGATCAGTTGTAAACTTAGCAGTATCTAACTGGAGCTGACTTGCGAATGATACAAAGGCGTCTGTACGCTTACTTGTATCAAGAGTTTCCCAGGCGCTTTGGTTTTGGTAAAGCAAATCGTGCATTTCCCAGAACTTGCCTTGTAGACCAGCAGATTCAGCGGCTGCTGCAGCAGCTTTAGCATTCGGGTGAATGCTTGTAAGAGGGAAGTTACGGAATACTAATGCGATACGATCGCCATATTCTTCCATAAGAGTCTTAACGTTAGGGTAGGCACTTCCACAGCTTGGGCACTGAAAGTCACCGTATTCTACAAGAAGCACTTTACTGTCTGCCTTGCCTTCAACGTGATCAGCGATATTACCGCTATCAACCGTTGCAGCCAAAATAGAATTGTTATTAACAGTTGAAACATCAACTGCCGGGTTAGTTGAGCGGGTCCAGATGATCAAACCACCAAGTAGTCCAACGACTACGACACTAAAAATTATCCATCCGTACTTATTCATATTTCCTCCAAAATTACTCCTACTATTGTATCAGATGGTAGGTTACAATTATCTGTAAGATGTTTACGTTTTTAGTGATTGTGACGGTGCTCGTCTTTATTGCATTGCTTCTTGTAAGCGGCATGAAGCCAAACTACTCTTCTTTTAGTATGTCCGAGCTCGAACGCCGGGCAAAACATTCAGCTGCCAGTAAGGCCGAGTTGAAGCGTGAAAAGCTCCTCCCGCAAATCCAAGCTGTGATTACTATTAAAACTGCCTTATTGCTTGTTGTGACCGTGGTGCTCTTAATAGCTACCTTCGGTTGGGTGATAGGTATTATTGTCGCAATCATCGTAACGGTTCTGTACGCACCGTTAGCTCGCACTCATCAAGTTTCGAAAACAGCCAATACTCTTTATTTAAAGTTAGAACCGAAATTATTAACGCTTGTTCAAAAGTTCCCCGGTGTATTTTCTTTCTTAAGTGATAGCACGATGCAAGCCGACCAACGAGTTCACTCAAAAGAAGAGTTCCAAGAGCTAATTGACCGTTCTGGTATGGCACTCACCGATATTGAACGAAAAGTAATTGTTAACGCTCTCGATTTTAACGATAAAGCCGTATCGACAATTATGACCCCGAAGAACGTCATCGATTTCATTAACGGTGGGGAATTCCTGGGTCCACTGGTTCTCGATGAGCTTCATGCGCTTGGCCATAGCCGATTGCCGGTTATTAAAGGCGATCTTGATAACGTTGTGGGTATTTTGTATCTGCGCGATTTGCTTTCATTGGATGTTCGAAAATCTGCAACTGCTGAAAAAGTTATGGACACTCATGTGTACTATGTTCGTGAAGACCAAACCCTTGAACATGCACTTGCGGCCTTTTTGAAGAACCGTCACCACATGTTTATCGTGATTAACAAACAACGCGAAACGGTTGGGTTACTCACAATCGAAGATACTATTGAAGCACTGCTTGGCCGTCGAATTGTTGATGAAGATGACAACCATGCAGACCTCCGTTCAGTAGCCGAACATGAAGGTCGCCATAACAATACACCTGAAGGTCACACCGACGTCTAGCCCTTAAGTACCAGAGGTGGTAAAATAGCCTTTATATGACACGTGTACTTACTAGAGATATAGCGCAACAAATCGGCGAAACAATCACCATTCAGGGATGGCTTCACAAGAAGCGTCTTATGGGTGGTCTTAACTTTATTACCCTTCGTGACCGAAGCGGTGTTGCTCAAACGTTAATTGACGACAAAGACGAACTCGAAAAACTTCGTGGTTTGCAAATTGGTACCGTCTTTGCGTTGACCGGTGTTGTTACTGCCGACGAACGTGCACCAGGTGGTGCCGAACTACACGATGTAACGGTTGAAGTTATGGTTCCAGTAACCGAAGAACCGCCAATTGAAATTGATAAGCCAATCAACCACAAATCTGAAAACCTTGATAACTTGTTTGAATACCGAGTGCTTAATATTCGCAACCTTCAAGAACAAAAGATCTTCAAGATTCGCGCTAGTATTGTTCGTGCAATGCGCGATTACTTGCACCGAAACGAATTTACCGAAATTGACACACCGAAACTTCTTGCTGAAGCAACTGAAGGTGGTGCAGAAGTATTTAAACTTGATTACTTCGGTAAAACTGCCACTTTGGCCCAAAGCCCACAATTCTATAAGCAAATTATGGTTGGTGCATTTGAACGCGTATTCGAAATTGGCCACAGCTACCGTGCTGAACCAAGTGCGACAACTCGTCACTTAACTGAACTTACAATGCTCGACATCGAGATGGGCTTCGTTGAATCTCACCAAGAAGTTATGGACATGGTTGGAAACATGGTTCGTGAAGTATTAACTAAAATCTATACTGACCACGCCGATGACCTTAAAAGCCTTCAAGCTCCTCAGCTATTCCTAGCTGAGGATGGTTCAATTCCTAAATTCACTGTTGCTGAAATTCACGAACTTTATTCTAAAGCTAATAAAGTCGATACAACAAAAGAAAAAGACCTTATTCCAGACGAAGAACGTTGGATTGCTGACTATGCTCGCAAGAACTTCAATAGCGACCTTGTGTATGCCACCGATTTCCCAGCTGAAGCCGGAAAATTCTACCACAAGTTTAAAGATGAAGAGGGAACCGTTGCTTGGGCTGACCTCCTTTTCCGTGGTCTTGAAATTGCAACTGTGCCACTTCGTGAAAACAATTACGAAAAGATGTTGATGCAAATGGAACGTGCAGGCCTTGATGTTACCCACGAAGGTTTCAAACACTACCTACAAGCATTCAAATACGGTCTTCCTGTTCATGGTGGTGCCGGTATGGGTGTCGACCGAGTTGTTCAAAAAACAATTGGTCTTAACAATGTTAAAGAAGCTACATTGTTCCCACGAGATATTAACCGCCTAAACCCTTAATATGCGCCCTCGAAATTCCGTTTCTACTAAGTTGGCGCTTTATAGTCACGACTTAGGCTCGGTACTTCTAATGTATTACCCAGGTCGTGGCATACACGGATTACCTGGTGGCCATGTCGAGGTAAACGAAGATCCTGACGATACTATTAAACGTGAACTTCTAGAAGAATTAACACTTGTCGTTGATACTATGAAGCATGCTAATTTCTTTTTGCACCCTGGAAAACACAGCCGCATTATTTTAGGCTACACGGCTATTGCATCAATCGACGTGTCTATTATTCCAACGCGTCCAGGTTTCGAACACGGCACTTGGATTAAACGAGAAGACCTTGATAGTATTACGATATCTGATGTATACCGTAACTTTATAGTTGAGAATTGGCCTAAGCTATAACCTTAAGCGTATAATACTCATATGCAACCCCAAAACACACAAATACCTATTGAAAATACTCAACCAACTCCCGTTGCTGAACCAGTAGTTGCCGCAACGCCAATTGCAGTAGTGAAAAAAACACCTCGCCAACGTCACTTTTTAGCAGCTTTCTTCATTAGTTTTTGGTGGGGTGCTTTTGGTGCTGACCGTATGTACATGGGGTACTGGGGTCTAGGTATTCTAAAGCTTATTACAGCCGGCGGCCTTGGACTTTGGGTACTGGTGGATCTTATTCTTATTATGGGTGGCTACATGCGCGATAAGCAGGGTCGCGAAATGTTGCAAGTTGCCGAATATAAAAAGTTTGCAGCTAATACAATTCTTATTTTGGCATTGTCACTCGGTATTATCGTGCTCATTAGTGGCATTAGTTTAATTACTGCCTTACCACAAATTTTAGAATCAGTTCAGAATGGGACAATCCCTGGTTTAGAAAGCCTGACTGGTGGTTCCGGTGGTATTCCAGGTGTACCTGAAGACTTGCAACAAGAACTTAACCAATAACTTCGAGTACTGGCGCATTGTCGAGTGAGTGCCACATATACCAACTCGCAACCGATTCGTAGGGATGCCAGTTATTGTTTAATGCAATCATTTCCATGTCTTCTGGAGTCGGTTTTTCCGGTAGTGCGTACAGTTTGTAGATGCCATTCTTTATTCCTAAGTCTCCCGTAGGTAAAACATCCAACCGTCCCATGCAAAACATTAAGAACATGTGAACGGTCCATACGCCGACACCTTTAACTTGAGTTAATTCTTTAATAACACCTGCATTATCAAGCGAATCTAGGTGTGCAAACTGAACAGAACCTTCAAGTACGCGGGTTGCAAGATCTTGAATGTACGATGCTTTTTGGCGCGACAAGCCAACACTCCGTAGCGTTTCAATATCTGTAGCAAGAATGTCTTCTGGCATTGGGAAATCTTTTGAAAACAGTTCGCGGAATCGTTTTAGGATTGTTGCAGCAGCTTTTACGCTAAGTTGTTGCGAGATAATACTTTCAACTAATTCTTGATAATAATTTTTGTGAGGAACAAATGAAGGGAGTGGGGCATTTTTAATTACCTCAGCTAATATAGGGTCATGTTCGCTTAAATGGTCAGCAGCTTTTTGAAAGTTTTCAGGCGAAGCGAGTTCGGACATTATAATTCAACAGTCTTACCGTTAATGCGTTGGTAGCTGACGTTAAGGCTGGCGCTAATTTGTGTGACCATGTTGTCTACAAGCGCCTGGCCTTCAACTGATAAAATTGCGTCGTGAGTAGGGAAGGCGTGTGCTGGTTGTAAGGTACGAACCATATCCATTGCCTTACCGATAGTAAGCCATGGTGCGCTAATAGGAAGTAGTAATTCTTTAACGGGTTGCTGTGGAGCGAAGTAAGAGTCACCTGGGTAGTACAGGCGGTCGTCGATAATAACGCCGATATTCACTGGAGGTGTAATGGCGATATCGATTGGTTCATGTGTGCCGCCAACAAATTTCAAATTAATGCCGCCTGTATCTACAGTTTCGCCCACGGAAATTGCTTGAGTGTGTTCATTCTTAAAATCGTTAATAATACTTTCGTGAGCCAGCAAAACTGCCTTAGGGTTTTCGCGCAAAATAGTAATAACGAGCTGATTATCTAAGTGGTCGCCATGGTTGTGAGTAATAAAAATAGCCGCCACGCGTTTTGGCATAATAAAGTCGTGCGTGAAGTTGCCAGGATCGACAACGACACTAGCGCCATCCTTCTCAACTACAAAACAGGCGTGTTCGAACTTTGTTAATTTCATAACTTCATTATACTAGTGAACGTGGATATACTCGAATTTCAAGAAATTATATGGGAAAAGGGTCGCGAGTTATTTCGTGAGATGCCTTGGCGTGCCGATACTCGGCCATATTACGTTATGGTCAGTGAAATTATGTTGCAACAAACGCAGGTTGATCGAGTAATTCCTAAATTCGAAGCTTTTATTGAACGATTTCCGTCTGTAGAGGTTTTAGCGAAGGCTTCACTTGGCGAAGTTTTGCAAATGTGGAGCGGACTTGGTTATAACCGCCGTGCGAAGTTCTTGCACGAGGCAGCGATAAAAATTATGAATGAATATGATGGTGTGTTTCCAGAAACCGCCGAAGGCCTTATTAACTTGCCGGGTGTGGGCGTGAATACCGCTGGAGCAATTCTGGCGTATAGTTTTAACAATCCTTCAATTTTTATCGAAACTAATATTCGAACAGTCTATTTTTATCATTTCTTTCTCGACCAAGAAGAGGTGAGTGATAAAGAATTAAGAGCTGTGGTTGAAAAAACGACTGACACCGAACATCCGCGCGAATGGTATTGGTCAATGATGGATTATGGCAGCTACTTAAAACGCCAAGGCATCGGACAGAATAACAAAAGTCGTCACTACAAGAAACAGAGCCCACTAAAGGGAAGTATTCGTGAAGTGCGTGGACAAATTCTTAAATTATTAACAACTGCTGATTTTGAGGAATTAGAATTACGCACAGAACTTTCGGCCGACGAACGATTCGAACCAGCACTCGCATCGTTAGAAAAAGAAGGCCTCATTTCTAAAACCGGACATACCTTTCACCTAAAGCGTTAAGCGGAACAGAATGGTACAATAGAGAAGTATGAAGCGCGTACTCCTAACACTTACCGCTATTGCCGCTTTGACGGTCCTCTTTGGCTTGACTGCACAAACAGCTCGTGCTCAATCTACGGCACTTACAAGTGATCAAATCGAGAAAATTAAAAGTAATTGTACTTCAATTAAAAGCACGCTTAACCAGCTTCACGCTAGTGATGCACTTTTACGTGTAAACCGTGGCCAGGTGTATGAATCAATGGCCAGTAAGCTTATGGATCCATTTAATTCACGTCTTAGTAATAACCGCCTTGATGCGCGAGCAACCTCAGCTGTAACAAGCAGCTATCGTAATGCTCTCGATTCTTTCCGCAATGATTACAAAGATTATGAGGAAAAACTATCAAGTGCTATTCGAATTGATTGTTTTAACCAACCTGAATTGTTTTATAACACTATCGAAGAGGCGCGCGTAAACCGAGCAAAAGTTCACGATGACGTAAGTAAACTGCACCGTTATATCGATGATTATCGTTCTACGGTTGGCGATTTCTTGTTGAACTTCGAAAGGATATCAGAGTAGTATGGCTGAGCAAATTATATTGCAACCAGACGACGACATGACGTTCTGGGACAAGCACCGTTTATCGTTAATGTTGATTATTACCGTATTGATTGCGTTAACATTAACGATTGTCAGTATGGTTGCATACAATGCCAGTGGTACGGCACAACTTGATTTAAGTCGCCCTGGCGTATCTTCTGTAAGTGACAAGGTCGATAGAACTGATAAAATTACCGAGTACAGCGCATTTGGCGCAATCAATAAAGATTCAATCAACGAATTCACGAAACTATACGATGAGCAGGCTAAAAAGGCCAAAGCTGTCGATGCTTTTAATGGTGACCCTCTTAACCCTGAAATTCTAGAATTTGGCTCTGACTCTAACCAGTAGTACTGAGTTCAAATTCTTCTTGAAACAATCTACACAATGCTTTGTGAGCCTCGACGATAAGAGGAAACTCTTCAAAGCTATCTGCAATGCGACCATGTAGCATATTGTGACTAGCGATAAGTTCTTCAAGTGTTGTTACGCCATACTCTTCTTTCATAACTAGTCGTCCAGGTCCAATAATGTCTGTTGCAACTGGTAATAGCTTGTCTACGGCCTTAACGAAGCGAGCTTCTACTGTTTGCTGTTCTTCATATTCTAATACCAGGTTGGCAGTGTGGCGGGGTAGTGTGCGTAAAAGTTTTTCCAACACGGCTTGCTCTGCTATATGTTTTTCAGCCATTTGTTCGGGAGTGAATTTAAAAGTATGTACATCGCCTTTTTCTATTTCTACTATGTCATGGAAAATAGCGAGCTGAGTTACTTTGGCCGCATTCATACTGGCATAGTGTTCCGAAGCTAATTCATTTGCAGTCAAAGCTAACATAAAGCTATGTTCGGCGTCATTTTCTCGGTGAACGTCATTGTAACGTGGAGCTCTTTTGACCTGTGCAAATTTAATTGCCAGTCCACCCATTTCAAGGGTTCGTGCTGCGACAGAAGGACGCGTTTGGAATTCAGAAAGAGAACCGGTATTTTCAGTTCTGTTTAAGTCAATTTTTGTGAGTGATAATGTTTCCATGATGTATTCCAGTCCGCTATTCAGGCGTTATTTACTGATTACATTATCAATATAACGTGCTATTCTGTTGTTAGATAGAAAGTTTAATTTGAGTCAAATATGATTGATCAAACAGCAATAACTCACCACATTCAAAAGCACATTATTGATGTGTTGATGTTTAAAGAAGTCGCTCGGTTTCGTGACCTTCGACCACCGAAAGTCGATACTAATTTGTTTTCGTATCACCTCAAATTACTGATTAAAAGTGACATCGTTAGAAAACTTGCTACAGGCTATGGGCTAAGCACAAATGGTTTAGCCTACGTAGACAGGGTGAGTGTGATTAGCAAGACTGTTCGCACGCAACCAAAAATCATCACGATGCTGGTGGTTCAAAATAGCGACGGTGATGTATTGCTGTGGCGCCGCAAACGGCAGCCTTATATTAATGCTTGGACATTGCCTTATGGAAAACTCCACACCGAGGATGATAGTCTCGAAGCTGCAGTAAAACGAGAACTGACTGAGAAATTAATGCTTACTGACCAAGAAGTACGACACGCGGGTGATTGTTACATTCACGTTAATACACAAGGTCAGTTACTATCTACAACCTTGGCGCACGTATTCCGTTTCGAGCGTGATGATATTGCGACACACGAAAATCTTATTTGGGTAAAACCCCACAAAATACACCAATACAAACTGGCTCCGGCTGTCGAGCAGATTATGGCCCGTAGTTTCTTTAATGATCCTCACTTTTTCGAAGAGTTTTACGAAGATTGGAATGACGAAGAAGCCGAGGCTTAACTTATAGCTTGCTGCGAACCCAAGAGTCGATGGTTCCTGCACCCATAAAGAGAACGAGTGAACCGGCGTCACGTGCCGTTACGATTTCATCCCAAAGTGCATCGTCTAGGTCTGTATACACAATTGAATCTTTGTTCGTAATATTTGTCGTTAATTCTTGTGGCGTTAAAATGGCGTAGTCTGGGTTTTCGCGCGTTAAGTAGGTAGGTGTCCAATATATTTTGCTCGCAACTTCAAACTGGTTTGTGTATTGGTCGCGTATTGAATGTTGTCGCCAGTTTTGGTGTGGTTGGTATACCAAAACGACATCTTCTGAAATCTCGCGCGCCATTTGTAGTGTTGCGGCAATTTCTTCAGGGTGATGACCGTAGTCACTGTAAATGTTATCGGCGAGTTTTTCGAAGCGACGGTCAGTGCCTGGGAATGAATTAAGAATCTTGACCATTTCTTCCTCTTCGCCTGCAGCGCCTAAATGGTCGACAAAAAGGCTAAACACTAGATAAGCATTTTGGCGGTTGTGAAGGCCGGCTAAGTTAATGAAGCTGACATCACGGGTTGTTTGGTCGATGAGGTGTAGTACGCCATACCGCGTTAAAGCCTCGGCGTTCACGTCTTTTTTCCAGCAGATAACAACTTTCGATTGGCCGATAAATTGATTGAACGCATCGAAATATGATGTTTCGGTTGGGTAGGTGTCGGGATGGTCGTAATCAACTGATGTGATAAGTGAAATGGCAGGGTTGAAGTGCAAGAAGTTGCGGTCATATTCGTCGCATTCGTACACAAAGTATTCGCTTTTAGGGTCAAATTTACCACTGGGTCCAAAACTAACAGTTGTGCCAATTGAGTAGCTTACGGGAATGCCGCGTTGCATGAATGACCATACTACCATGCCAGTTGTCGTGGTCTTGCCGTGAGTACCAGCAACCGCAATCATTTTTAAATTATGTTTTTCAATAAAATCAGCAAGAAATTCGTCGCGTTTGCCGGTACGAATACCTAGTTCTTTAGCGAGTACTAATTCCGGGTGGGTTTCAGGTAAGGCAGCGGTGTATACAAACCAGTCGAGTGGCGTCGCTTCATTACTTTTCTTTAAAAAAGTACCATCTTGGCCGATGTTAACAGCAACACCTTGTTGACGCAGCTCTTCGGTGATCATACTTTCACCCAAGTCTGACCCCATAATGGTGTGGCCAGCGTCACGCGCAATTTCCGCTAACGGGCCAATACCAACTCCACCAATACCCGAAAAATATACATTCATAACCCCAGTATATCACTTGTAACAATGGGGGTGGTGTGATGTAATAGAGAAAAAGGCTGGGCGCTACACAAAAATGTTACAAAACTTATTTCACAAAATGCTTTTACGGCGTCATTTCTGGCGCCACGCTACGTATAGCGAAATAGCAGAACTGTATATTTCACGTATGCTCCGCATGGCGGCTTTTTTCATTGCTAGTGCATTTATGTCGATTTATCTATACCAAAACGGGTATGGGATTGGCCAAATTGCATTATATTGGTCAGTCTTTTATCTTTTTAAGGCGCTAACTTCCTTACCGGTTGCTGCTTTTGTAGCTAAGATTGGGCCCAAGCACGGTATATTCATATCAAATCTCCTATATATTCCTGCGTTGATTAGTTTTGTCTTTTTACCACAAGTAGGACCTTGGTTATTGCTCCCTATTTTAATACTTCAAGCTACTTCGGCTTCTATGTATGCCATCAGTTATACAATTGATTTCTCTAAAGTGAAAAGTATCGAGCACGCGGGCAAGGAAATTGCCTATATGAATATGCTTGAGAAGATCACTACAAGTTTAAGCCCACTTCTTGGTGGGGTGTTAGCGTATTTTTTTGGTCCTCAGTTTGTACTTGTCGTAGCCGCAATTTTATTCGCTCTTGCCGCTGTTCCACTTTTCAACACCGGCGAACAAGTCCAGACAGGCAGGAAATTAGAATTCAAATTGTTTCCTTGGCGACTCATCCGTCAGCACTGGCTTGGCCAAATTGCAGTAGGTTTTGATGTTTTTACTTCCGGTACGGTATGGACTCTATACGTGGCTGTAATTGTTATTGGTATAAGCTCAAATAATGATATCTACGTTATTACAGGTGCACTTCTTTCCGTTGTGCTTGTCGCAACGCTCATATCTTCGTATATTTACGGAAAGATAATCGACAACAAGCATGGGAGTATCCTTATGAAGGTTAGTGCTGTTGCAAACGCGCTTACGCACCTTATGCGACCATTTATCAATTCTCCGGTTCTGGTAGCGGGTGCAAATGTCGCCAATGAAGTTGCAACAACAGGGTACACAATGCCATACACGCGAGCTATATTTGATAATGCTGATTTATCGGGTCACCGAGCAACCTACATTGGTTTGGTTGATACGTTGTCGAATTTCGGTGCTTTTTTAGCAGCCGCAACGTTAGGTCTGCTTGTTATTGCTGCTGACGATACCTTTGCTTTAACAAACTTTTTCTTTCTCGGCGGAGTAGTTGCGCTCCTTGTTCTTACTACCCATTTCTCTCTCTATAAAAGATAGTGCTCATGGTACAATATAGGGTAAGAACATAAGGTGGGTACCTCGAGATTGTGGCTGATAAAGGCAGAATAAAGCAAAGCGTTAAAAACTTGCAACGTATTAAAACGTGGCAGCTTATTGTGTTGCTTATTATTTCTGGGTTTATATCGGCAACTTTCTTACGCCTAAATAACATCGGAATGGTTGAACGCCGTGAAGGGGTTTTGAGCGCCGATAGGGCAGGCGATGAAGAAGTTATTATTAAAAGGTTGTACGATTTACAGCGACATGTCAGCTCGCATATGAATACTGAACTGGGGCGGGGAGTTTACTTAGAATCAAGCTACTCCCGTGACCTTCAGAATTGGCAATCTTCGCAATACGGAGACACCAATCCGAACGGAAATATTTATAAGAAAGCACAAGAAATTTGTGCGCCACGGTTTAAGTCTTATTCCTCCGCGTATTTGCAATGTACCACTAGTGAGCTGGCAAAATTCCCGGCTGCAGCTAACCCTGCGACCGATACAAGTAAGCCACGGCAAGAAGCATATATTCATGCATTTTCTTCACCCCTCTGGAGCCCCGACTTTGCGGGGTGGTCGGTTATTCTATTTGTAATTATTCTCGGCCTTATTGCGGTTCGTTTTATTAGCCTCGGTGTACTCGGGTTGCTGTTGCGTAAGCATTTTAAAACTATTTGATATTGACAGTTCCCCCGGTCAGGCTGTACGCTTACACTCGTATAGCATTAATAGGAGGTATAAATACTTATCATGGCTTACAGTCACACAAACTCAAAGGGCGTTACTTACTACTTGCACAGCACTGAAGTTACACTTCGTGGTGGCAAACCACAAACAATCTTTTTCTTCGCAAAAGTTGAAAAGAATGCAAAGGGTCAACCAGTAGACTTGCCTGAAGACCGAATCGTTAAAGAAAACCCACGTAACGGCTTTTTGACCGTTTCAAAGAAAAAATAGTCTTTAAACACTATTGCACCGTAAGCGGTTTGACCCTATACTTAGGGCAAACAAACAGGTGCTGGAATGCCCCCCTTCCCCGGGGGCGTTTCTTTTTTGTAGAGAGTTTTTTCTAAGGGGTTGTATTGGTGCTCACCGAGGTTTAAAATAGAGCCATATGACTCACATGGTAGAAGTGAAGAATCTCAAAAAGCGTTACGGCGATAAGCAAGCTGTGGACGGCATTAGTTTTACAGTAAAACGAGGTGAGATCTTTGGCATCCTTGGGCCGAATGGCGCTGGCAAAACTACAACACTTGAAATGATGGAAACGCTCCGGCCAATTGATGGCGGGAGCGTTAAAATTGACGGCATCGATGTAGCAAAAAATCCACAACAAATTAAATACATTATCGGGGTGCAACCACAAACTCCAGCCTTCCAAGACAAAACTCGTCTTACTGAAGTAATTGAAATGTTCGCCGCTGCCTACGGCGAAAAAGTAGACGTTATGCAATTCCTTCGCGACGTCGACCTTGAGGACAAAGCGAAGAGTTATGTAGAGAACTTATCTGGTGGCCAGAAGCAACGCCTTAGTATTACTACGGCCCTTGTGCACGGTCCTAAGGTATTCTTTCTAGACGAACCAACCACAGGTCTTGACCCTCAAGCACGACGGCACTTATGGGATTTAATCGAAAAAGTTCGCGAAAAGGGAATTAGCGTCATTATGACCACCCACTACATGGACGAAGCTGAAATTCTTTGTGACCGCATTGCCGTTATGGATAATGGCAAAATTGTTGCCATCGACACACCTCGCAATCTGATCGATCAATTGTTAGCTCGTGGCTTTAAAAAGAAGCACCTTGTTCAACAAGCCAGCCTTGAGGATGTATTCATTGATTTAACAGGCAAGGGCCTAAGGGATGGTTCTGAATAATGTCTAATTTTAAAACCAGTTGGTTTACCGTCTTTACCTTCGTTCGTATTAATACAAAGCGTTTCTTCCGTGACCGCACGGCAATCTTTTTCACTATTCTTTTCCCGCTCATTTTCCTCTTTGTCTTCGGAAGCCTGAATAGCGGTGGCGGTGATGTCTCGTTCAATGTGGCAATTATTAACGATTCCCAGTCTGCCTTCGCTAAAGACTTTGTAAAAACGGCCGATGAAAGCGAAGTGTTAAAAGTAAACCAAGAAGTCACAAGCCTCGATGAAGCCAAGCAGAAGATGAACCGTTCAGAGCTCGACGCAACCATCGTGCTGCCAAAAGATTTTGGCGAAACGGCTAGTGGCCAAACGTATCCAAGTGGTGAGTTGAAGGTACTGTACACGCAAAACAATACTCAGTCTGGTATAGCCCTCACGGCAATTTTAGAAGGTCAATTTAAAGGCGTAAACGACAAACTTGTACCATCTGTAACGCCGTTTACTGTTGCCGGTGAGCAATTGAATGAGCGCAGCCTTTCCGCCTTTGATTATACTTTCGCTGGGTTGCTTGGTTTTGCAATCATCGGTATGGGTATCTTTGGTCCCATTAACGTCTTCCCAGAACTAAAGAAGATGGGCATCCTTCGTCGTCTCAGCACTACACCACTAAAAGTATGGCAATACTTTGTATCAACCATGATTGGTCAGGCGATTATCGGTCTCGTATCGATTGCTGTCTTATTCGCTGTAGCAATTGGTGTCTTCCATCTAGAGGTAGTAGGGAATTGGGCCGAACTCATCATCTTTATTGTCTTTAGTATTATTATGATTCTTGGTATTGGTTTAGCGCTTGGTGGCTGGGCGAAGAACGAACGCCAAGTTGCGCCGCTCGCCAATATTATCGTGTTTCCAATGATGTTCCTGTCGGGTACCTTCTTCCCACGATTCCTTATGCCAGAATGGCTACAGAACATTTCTGCATTCTTGCCTCTCACGCCTGTTATTGACGGTGTTAGGTTAATTACCACCGAGGGTCTACATTTCATCGATATACTGCCTCAGATCGGCTTAATTGGCGCCTGGACGGTAGTTATATATATCATTGCCTTTAAAGTATTTAGATGGGAGTAGGAAATGGGTGAACGATATGATGCATACTCAGAACTTGGCGGTAACACCCCTTCAAGTTTAAGCCCCGACGAAGAACAAGCTCTGTACAACATGGGCCTTGGTAAACCTGACATGCACCGAAGGGTTGAAGCTCGCAATAAAGAAGCTGAGCGCGCTGCCCAAGATGCAGTAAACAAAGCTGGAGGCGCACTCGGCCGACAGGTTATGGCAGACATCGAGAATGCTCGAGGTGTTGATAAAAACTCTACCGACTATTTTCTACAGCAGAAAATCGCTGAACGCAATAAAACTCGCCGCAGCTAGTCGCAACGAAACGTAATTGACTTTTCATTAAGGTTATGCTATGATATTAGTAATGAATCGTTTTAATTCAAATCCCAACTTTGATCCGTATGCCCACATCGACGATAACAGCGATGTCTGGAATTCGGATGCCGACGTTGCTCGCAATGCCAATCGCGAAAAACAAGCAGAACAGCTTCGTGCTGGAGCTAAGCTTAATTTAGCCCATCGAGCCCTTCAAGAGTCTGCATCTAAAGCTCCCGTACATAGTGACCCTGACGCACCAAAGCGTGACCGTGCTCGTCTAAGGGCACCTGAATAGAGGAATTGTATGCCTAAGCAGTTATCACAACCCGAAACATTATTTGACGACGATACGTTCAGTAGAGTTGAACATATTGTTTATACGCAAGGTCTTTCATATAACGATGCGCGCCGTATTGACGAAGCCCGCCATGCTGAATCTACTTATCACATTCCAGAAGTTAAAATTACCGAGCCGTCCGACGGTGTTTCTGTTGAATTAGGCGCGCGAGCCTTGGCATTAAATAACATAATGGCGACTTACAACCATTTGAACAAGACTATGGGAGCGAACATAATAAGCCAAATACCTGATAGTGAATTCAACACTCGCTATCAGCACCCTGAACAAGTTCGAGAGCATATGGGCGGAAAAGCTGCTGCGATGCTTCACTACAATATAGAAGATTTTACAGTGCTCAACGCCACTAAAGAATTGATTGATGCAGGTTTTGATACCACGCAAGTTGAAATGCAACAACGAGCTATTAATAAAGACTTACTTAATAAATATGGTCCAGGCAAAGCATATGCACCAGCTCGCAAGAAATTGGTTAAAAAGGTGAGTAACACTGCGCAACGAGTTAATAACGCTCGTTAAATAAAAAGCCGACATCGATCGGCTTTTTTAATAAATTTGGTGGGGCTGGATAGAGTTGAACTATCTACCAAGTGGTTATGAGCCGCCTGCTCTGACCGATGAGCTACAGCCCCGCACGAGCTATTATACTATGTATTTTAATCTGTTGAGATATATTCGTACTTACGCACGAATTACCGCTGCGTCACTCGGAAATATTTGCAAGCAATCATTTCTCTCGTTAACTTGCGGTATAATAGTTGGGAAGGTGCTTATGCCTCATATAAACATACGTAAAATTATCTATACTATCCGTCACAAATACCTGACGTTTAATAACGTTGTCATAGCGGCAGCCTTTTTAATTGCGGCTAGCTGGGTGTGGGGTTCTCTTGAGGTTATGCAGCGAAATTTTGCATTACAAAAAGAAGTTGATATTAAGGAAAGGCAATTGCAGTTAACTAAATTGCAGCGCGATAGCCTTGAACTGCAAAAGAAATATTATCAAACCGATGAGTATAAAGAGCTGGCTGTCCGTGACACATTAGGCTTGGTAAAACCGGGTGAGAAATTATTAATTCTTCCAGAAAATAGTCCCGCAGCTACTGCGGCTGATGCTCCCGTGAGACAAGTTGCGGTGTCGCCGGAATCTTCCCCGAACCTACAGCAGTGGTTGAATTTCTTGTTTGGTGGCAATAGTAAAAGCATCGACACAACAGATAAGAATTAGACAAAAGAAAGACGCCCATAGGAGGGCGTCTTTAGAAACGTGGAGTTGAACGGTTTTTTGTTAGAGTAGGGCTTGAGTTATTGGGTTGATGGCGAACACTGCTGTGAGCGCTACCATTGCTACAGATGCAACTGCAATAATACTTTTATCGATTGCTTTTGATTGTTTCGCTACTGTTGAGTTATCAATACTGCTCATATTTATAGCCCCCTTCGACTAAACACCTTGGAAGAGCCTCTCGTCTTCCATGGCTTAAGTGTAAGATACATTTCAGTAGAGAGATGTAAGAATACTTACATTTTTATACAAAACAGCTGAGAATTTTCTTTTCGCTTGTAATAACGACCTTTGTACCTTGGTCGATAGTTAATATTTCACCATCTGCCTGTGCGGTTGTTTTGTTCATTGTCTCAAGTGAAAACGTATTTGTTTGCTGATTTTCTTCGAGTTTCATAAGCGATGCTCGTACGAGTAAGGCAATAAGTTTAAATTTATTTTCGTGCTTAGAAATAGTAACTTCGAACTTACCGTCAGTAGTGCTTGAAGAGCTTGAGACGTTTAGATACTTCGACATCTTATCGACATTACTAATAATCACACTATCGTATTTTTTTGGCTCAGTGTGTATTTTAAGACGCACTGGGTGCAGAGTAAAAATGGCACGCACGACAAGCCATGTTTCATTGAACTTATTTAGTTTGGTTTTATTTAATTCTTTACCAACTATTGGTGAGAGGCCGAATCCGATATACGAATGTGCGTAGCGTTCTTCCGTTCTGCTTTTTGCAATGTAAGATATTTTTAATAGGTCGATCTGTTTTGGTTTCTCAGCCACAATTAAATCGATAACGTCTTTAGTATGTAGGTTGTGCCAGTGGTCATTCGCGTTACCAGCAGGAAGTAAGCCGGTTGTAATGTTAAAGCCTTCGTTTTGCGCTTTCATAGCTCCGTTAACGACTTCGTTGTACCCGCCGTCACCACTTGACGAAAAAACGATAGCATTCTTGGATTCTTTCGCAATGTTATAGACAAGCTTTTCGGCGTGTCCAGCGTACTTAGTGGCAATTAATTCAACCTTCTGTTTTGGAATACGTTCCTGAAGGTTTTTCTTAAAATCTTGCGCCAGGGTTTTACTCGAACCCGTGCTGTTTGGATTGTAGATGATAGCAACGGTTGTATAGGTCATTTATCAAGTATACTAGAATAATGTTACAAGATATTTTATTTGCTATTTGGTTTCTACTGCCAGCAGCGGCTGCGAATATGGTCCCAATCCTCGCTGCTGCGATTCCCGCTTTAAAAAAATATGATGCACCAATTGATGGTGGCAAAACGTGGCGCGGTCATGAACTCTTAGGTCCGCACAAAACCTGGCGTGGGATTATCGCTGGAGTTATTATCGCCACACTTCTTTTGTGGGTTCAACAATTATTAGCAGTGAACTTCGAGTGGACTCAATTTGTAACTGATGGAGTTGATTACGCTACATTGCCAGTTCTTATTCTCGGTCCTCTTTTTGCTATCGGTGCACTCGGTGGCGACGCTATCGAAAGTTTCTTTAAGCGTCAGCGAAACATAAAGTCGGGCGGCTCTTGGGTGCCGTTTGATCAACTCGATTATATTATCGGAAGCGTGCTTGTGACATTATTCTTCGTCATTCTTAGCCCGATACAATACCTATGGATATTTATCGTTTGGTTTGTAGTGCATTTAGGCGCAAGCTACATTGGTTTCTTGCTTGGACTGAAAAAAGACCCAATCTAATTCTGGTCGCGACCGGTAGAATACTGCCACAAGGCGTAAAGGCCGAGAACAAGCGAACCGCCTATAATGGCGTAAACGGCAATTGAAAGAATAAATGGCTCGCCAAGGGCTTTCAGGATAAGCAGGCCAACAATTCCAACCCATGTAAGCGCCATACTTAATTTGCCAGGGCGGGTTGGGTGAACGCTCACACCGTTTTGTTTTTTATAAAGAATGAGCATTGGAATTATAGCTTGAGGAATAATAAGTGCAGCAATAATCCATAAGTTAGTAATGCCTGCGATAATGATGACGATAATTGTTAAGAGTGTGCCAATTTTATCTGCAACAGCATCAAAGGTTTCACCTAGTGGCGATTTCGTACCGGTTTTATCTGCAACAACACCATCAACGATATCTAACAGGCGACCTATTGCCAACAATATTAACCCAGCCCAGTATGATTCATTCAAAATACAAACCAAGCCATATATAACAATTCCGAGCCCAATAATGGTAATAAGGTTAGGAGGTGTCAGCCATCCGCTTGTCTTAGCGGCTATCTTTTGAATTGAAGACTGTTGTGAAATTCTAATGTTTTCCCAATCGGGTTTTGCAGAGGTGCGGTGTAAGTTCATAAGTACATTATAAGCTCAATAGTGAGAAATGTTACATACTCATCTCATTAACTCCTCTACACTAAGAGAGCTATCAACTTATAATTTAAAGGAGTTAGTAATGCCTGATGTAACTGTAAACAGTAGATTATTAGGACTAAAAGATTTAAATGTACACGTTGAAGACACGGGCGGTGAAGGACGCCCTGTTGTACTAGTGCACGGCTGGCCACTTTCCGGAGCCTCTTGGAAAGAACAAGTGCCAGCGCTCAGAGATGCCGGCTATAGGGTTGTGACTTACGATCGTCGCGGTTTTGGCCAAAGCGATAAGCCATTAGGTGGGTACGATTACGATACGCTCACCGACGATTTATTCGGCTTACTTGAAGAGTTGGACTTGCAAGACGTAACGCTCGTTGGATTCTCGATGGGTGGTGGGGAAGTTGCGCGATATGTGTCAAAGTACGGCGAAGATAGGTTACGCAGTGTGGTATTCGCTTCAGCCATTCCGCCGAAATTAATGAAGATGCCGGACAACCCAGACGGTCCATTAACGGCAGCACAAGCTGCGAAAATGACCGCCGATTTAACTAAAGATGCAGATGCTTTTTATGATCAATTCACGAAGCAATTCTTTTCACCGAATGGTGATGGCAACATTGTAGTTTCTGAAGAGGTGAGGCAAGAGGCTTTAACGCAAGCCAAGCAGGCAAGTAAGTCGGCAGCCTTGCAAGCTATGCAAGCTTTCGGTACAACCGACTTTCGAGAAGATTTGCCATACGTAACAATACCGACGCTTATTATTTATGGTGACTCGGATGGGATTGTTCCATTTGAAGGTTCGGGTAAACGAATACACGAAGCAATTGTCCAAAGCCACTTACATGTGATTGCAGGTGGCCCTCATGGGGTGAATGTAAGCCACGCGGATGAGTTTAATGCAGAGTTGTTGAAGTTTTTAGATGTGTAAATTGAATTTTAATGCCAACAAAAAAAGAACTAGTCGAAAGGCTAGTTCTTTTTAATAATCTTGGTAGCGGGGGTAGGATTTGAACCTACGACCTTGTGGTTATGAGCCACACGAGCTAACCGGGCTGCTCCACCCCGCGATACATCGTCCATAATAACAGATATAGCGCTTGTTTGCAAGGTGCTTAGAGTTGCTTATGCAAGTTTACTGGCGGCTACTCGTACGGCTTCGCTCCATGAGAGGAAGGCGTGGGGAGTGTCGGCGAGTTGGGCAGCGGTGAGGCCTACTTTAACTGCAAGCGCGAGTTCGTGAATAATCTCGGCAGCGTGTGGTGCGACAACGGTTGCTCCTATGATGAGTCCCTTTTTGTCGGTGATGATTTTCACAAAACCGTCACGGAAATCGGCGGTGTTGCTTCGAGCAACGATATTGAGTGGTGCGATTGCTTTGTTGATCGGAAGGTCGCGACGGTGGCAATCATCCTCGGTGAGGCCAACCTGAGCAACTTCAGGAGTTGTGAAGAGCAAGCTTGGTGTACCGGTATAATCTGGCGCAACGTTTGTTCGTTCAAACATGTTATGGGCAACGACTTTACTTTCAAGGAGTGCTGAGTGAGTGTGGCTGCCTCGGCCAAGTACATCGCCGGCTGCGTAGATGTGCTTTACGCTTGTTTGTAAGAATTCACTCACTTCGATACCTTTTGGTGTGTAAGCAACAGAGGCGTTATCGAGCCCTAAATCAACATTAGGCATGCGTCCGGCTGCAACTAAAATTTCATCTGCTTTAACAAATTTCTCTACGCCACCGCGTGAAATGAGAATCTTTAAACCGAGGCCTTCCTTTTCGACAGAAAGCACGCGTGAACTTGTAAGTACTGTCGCACCTTTTTGTTCCGTGAGTACTCGTTCGATTAAATCCCCGACTTCTTGGTCCATGTGGGGCAATAGGCGGCTAGCTTGTTCGGCAATGTACACTTTTGTACCAAAAATGGCCATAAGTTGGGCGATTTCAACACCATAGCTACCACCACCAACAATAAAGAGGCTCTTTGGTGGTCGGAGGGCTTCAAGGATGGTGCGTGGAGTGAAGAACTTGATAACATCAAGGCCTTGAATATTAGGTGTCACCCAGCTTGAACCAGTGGCAACGAGGAAGAATGCCGCAGATAGGTGTCGGCGGTTAACAGTGATTTCATGTGGAGTTAAGAAGTGAGCCTTGCCGTTAAATGCACTTACGCCATTCTTTTCGTAGAAACGACGGTTGTTGGCAATTCCGGTTCGTTCGATTGCGAGGTCTTTCCAAGCACGGATAGAAGGGTAGTTATAGCCGAGGGTTGAAGTGCGGAGTCCAAAGCGACTCGCGTGTCGTGCTTCATCGTAAATACCAGCAACGTGTAATAAGGCCTTGGTTGGAACGTCGCTCCAGTTAGGAGAATCGCCACCAAAGGTATCTTCTTCAATAATTGCAACGCGCTTACCGGCACGAGCGGCAATAGTAGCAGCTACGCTTCCGCCGGCGCCGCTTCCGATAACAATCAGGTCATAGTCGAATGTGTGTTTTGCCACTGTTTAGTTCTCCTTAAAATGTCGATCGATGATGTTCATATAAATACGCTGCGTCGGGATGGTGAGTTTTCAGATAATGGGTTGCAGTTCGTCGTAAGTCTTCACTGGTTACTTCTGGCTTATCTTTGAGCCACTCGGCAACTTCTCCTGTGATACGCCTGCTGATGCTGTCAGCATGGCCATGCGGCACACCGCAGCTTAAACAAGCCGCAACAATACTGTTACGCATTTTATCTGGGTCAAAATGCTCGCTTTCGGCGCGGTGTCCGTGACCGTGTCGTTTTACGATAAGAGTTTGCCCACCTTGATGCATTAAATAACTCCCGATGCTTCCGCTACAACCTTGCTGATGTAGACAAAGAATCCAAGTGCAACTAAGGCGCTACCAGCGCTAAACTGGAGGAATCTTTTGTTGTCTTCGCGCCATTTTTGGATCTTGCTGATTGAGTGACCGCTACCGATTAGGGAAGAAACAACAAAAAGTCCTGAAAGTGAAATAATAACGTAAATTGCAATACCGGCAAGTTGCCATACGCCTGGAAGTTCAAGTAGTACCAGGGCGCTAATGACCATTGAAGGAATGATGAAAATAAGTTCGGCAACGACGCTTGTCAGCCCTAAACTAAATGCTTCAGCGCTGTGCTTTGTCGCTTTGCTGCGATCGGTAAGGTGGTCGGCGAGTGGGCGGGGGATCCATAGTTTTGTGCCTTTTTCTTGTCGGAAGTAAAACAGCCACACCGCGACGCCAATGCCAAATACTAACCCGCAGGCAATTGCCCAAACAACAAGCGGTACTTCAACAGGGCCGAAGCTGTGAAGAAGTAGGAGTGATATGAACGAAAGAGTCAGTAGGGTCATAACTCCTACACCAGTAATAAAACCCCAACTTAGGCGCAGCACTTTTGCTTGCGAACGCTTAGCTCCAATAGCATGGCCACTGAGCAACGTTAAGACGCTCACGCTCAGTTGAAAACTGGCATGGATGAGTGCCGCGAGGGCGACAATTGCGAGAGAAGAGGGGATGTCCATAATGTTTATTTTTTTATTAACCTCTAACTAAGTTATACCATAAGCAGAACAGGGGTGTCAAAGCTATTGAGCCTAATACCTATAGGAGAGTATTGACATTTTATCAAGCTTATGCTACTATACATACATAACACAACAAAAACAAAAAAAGGCAACCAACTACAATGGAACTTACCCAATCAATCATCGAACCTGTCACAATGAGTGAGGTTTTAGAACTTGCAACCTGGGACAAACCCCGAACAAGTGAAGATTTACGAGATTTTATTTCAAAACGTAGTTCAATTGCTGGAATCTAAAAAAGACAAAATAACGGCGGGGGAGTTCTAAAAGTAGCACTCCCCCCTTTTTATTTTAATTTATTTTTACAGGTTCAAGGTCTGGGGTAATTATCTGTATTTGAGTTACGTCTGTATCAGTTACCGATGCCATTTTGTAACAAACTTCGCCCTTGGGGTGGCCGTAAACAGTTAAGTAGCCGATAGAATATTCTTCATCATCTTCTGAGTAAGAAGAGTTGTAGCCCCTATTGTTTGTAATGTCCTTTTCTTTGTATGTTACGCATAACTGAAACCTGTGCTCAGTCCTGTCCGTATTGACTGCATATGGTGCGCTCGCCTCTGCTTTATAGGTAACGAGTCCATCTTCTACTAATGCTTCGGCATCTTCGTCTTCGAATTTCACTTGGCTTAGGCTTGTTGGAACCTTGCCATTGGTTTCAACGTAATCTTGAACGTTTCGACTCACATTACCTATGTTTTGTTCAATACGACGGTCGTCTCGTGTAGCGATTGTTTGAACGAGTGGTCCGACGATAGCGAGAACTAATAAAAGTACCGTCACGCTAATCATACTAATACTAAAAGCTAACAATGGCTTTCGTGATTTGAATGGATTTAGCACACGAATAAATGCTGCTGCGTATAGAAGTGTTGCACCGATCGAGGTAAAGAGGATAACAAGTTGTCCATCAATGTTTGAAGTTTCTATAACAGCGTTCAGGCCGTTAAATACTGCAACAATTAAGGCTACAATTGCGAGCAATGCGAATAACACCGCGTGAATGACCATGATAATCATTGCGGCACCAGTCTTTTTGATTGGTTCATGTTTTCGATAGAAGAAGTCGGTAAAGAATGCGATCGGTAGGAGCACTACTCCCGCGGCAATGGCGTACGGAATAATAGAACTAACCGAAGTGCCGATAATCGCGTTTACAAGAATAACACTCAATAGCCAGATGAGTGCAACAATCAACCATCCCCAAAAAGCGTATGATAACCACTCTAAAATAATAACGCCCGGTGTATTTTCTTGTGGTTTATCTTGTGTAGCCATTAAGCATCCCTTTTTTAGTTATGCTTTAAGTATACAACTTGTTAGTCGCCTAATGTTGTTTTCAGCTTATCGACAGATACTGTAAGTTTTTGGCGGCTGTACTGAATAAGGTTTTCTTTGCGAAGCTCGGACAATATGATTGATGTCGTTTCACGGGTTGAGCCAATCATTGAAGATAAATCTTGGTGACTAATTTTCAAACCATATTCGAACAGATCAACTGTCGAATCGGCGCTTAAGCGTTCCGCTAAATAACAAAGTGTTCGCATGAGACGTTCTTTTACGGTTGCCGTATCGACAGCATCGATGCGTTGTAAGAAGTCATCGTAGTGAATCGACATGTTCTTAGCAATTTCAGCCATAAATACAGGGTCTTTGTCGGCAACCTCAAGTAGGTCTGCTTTTTCGACTTCATAATAACTGCCATCGGTCAGTGCGGTATAAAAGAACCGCACCTTACCGTGCTTTGAAAAGAGTTGCTCGGTTGGAGCGATATCGTAGCGGCCGGCAATCCATACAAGGCGTTCGACGCCACTGTTGTTGATTGAAGTCACTTTAATAAAACCATCACGAATGGCCATGAGCTGTTCGGTTGAATCTCCCTTCTGTAGTAACAATTCGCCACGTTGAAATTGTTTTTGGGGGAAGTTTTGTATGTAGCTTGCGATATCCATTACTCTAAGCGTAGCATATTTTGTAAGCTGGATTACACATCAAGATCGCTAGCAAATTAAAAACCCGCCTGTAGTGGCGGGTTTTATGTACCTAAATAGTTACTGTCTTGTCTTTTTTAGGTTTCTTAACTTCTTTTCGCGTGTTCTGACCTTTTGACATAAATGTCTCCCTCGCAATTTAATAATTTCTTGGTAGTAGCGACAGGAATTGAACCTGTGACCTCGAGCTTATGAGTCTCGCGCTCTAACCAACTGAGCTACGCTACCAAATACTACAGACATGATTTTATCAAAATCCCACCTCTTTTACCAGAGATAGATGGATTGAATCGGTTTATTGTATTTCTTCGAGCTCTCTGTCTATCGCTATCGTCCTATCAAGGGCTTGGCGATTAATAGTGTCGCGTTCTGCTTTTAGCTCATTCACCCTTGCTTCAAGCTGGGCTATTTTAGGTTCAAGCGCTTGAGCTTCGGCTTCACGTTGGTCAGCTTCTTCATCATATCGCTCAGCTTGTATTAGGTGACGGTCTCTCTCGCCCAACTCGTTTTCTGCTATAAAACTGTCAGCCTGGCTACGTTCGGCAATAGCGAGTCGCTGGGCAGCTTTAGCTTCGGCTCGATTTTTATCAATTTGTTTCTGAATGTATCTAAGATTATTTTCCATAAAACGAACCTCCTACTGAATCTATTATATAATAGATATATCCACGCGATACTCACTGGCCTTAAAAGCTAAGCGTCCCTCGCGAAAGGTTGATTCATTCATCGTCTTCGGACTCCCAGATAGCTTGAAACGGGCTAGGGAAGTACGGGCGAACAATTCACATCGTTTCTCGAATAAATTTAAACGAGAATTGTTACCTATGAATGATGAAATCTTCTTAAACGAACCAGTAAAAGTAATTGCGACCTTTGGTGGCGGGCATCATCCATGCAAGCCTGTCATGTTTAGACGCGCAAATGGGCGAGAGGTAAAGGTGACTGAACTTGGACTTCGCCATCCCCTGCCTCGGGGTTCAAAAACGATGCACATATTTGATGTCACCGATGGCGGCGCAGACTATCGGCTACAGTTCGATAGCGAGCTTTTAACTTGGCACTTAACGATGGAGGCAGACCATTATGAATAAGTCTGAATTCAACGAAGAGCGTCCGCTAATTATGCATATTGACTTGAATAGTTGTTTCGCAACTGTCGAACAGCAAGCGCGGCCAATGCTTCGCGGCAAGCCAATTGCGATTGTGAATCGTAAAACTGAACACACGGCGATTATTACCGCCAGCTACGAAGCTAAGGCAATGGGTGTAAAAGTCGGCATGAAGTTAAAAGAAGCGAGACTATTATGTCCGGGCATTGTTGCTTTAGAAAGCGATCCGTCAAAGTATCGGCACGTGTATCACAAACTGTTAAACATTATGAATGACTACTCGGCGCACGTGACTATGAAAAGTATCGACGAGGGGATTATTGATTTCCATAATACCAGCGCTGATATTTCTGGGCGCGACCTGGTTGAAATTGGTATGGAAATTAAGCAACGCTTAAAAGATGAAATTGGGGTATGGATGCGCTGTAATATTGGTATCGCAACAAATCGCTTCTTAGCAAAGACAGCCGCCGGATTGCACAAGCCGGACGGACTTGATGTTCTAACGTCGCAAAATATAAAAGAAACGTTAGGGGACATGAAGCTGCTTGATTTGACGGGTATTGCACACCGTAATCAAGCTCGGCTGAATAGTGTTGGTATCTTCACTCCCCTACAATTTTTTGACGCTGATGTAGTGACGTTGCAAAAAATTGTCTTCAAGAGCGTTGTTGGTGTGTGGTGGTATAAACGGTTGCGGGGTTGGGAAGTGGATGATGTTGAAACTAAGATAGGGCGAGTTGGTCGACAATACGTACTAGAACGATTTGATTTAACGCACACCGAAGTATTACAGCGATTGCACCACCTATGCGAATCGGTGGGAAGCCGCATGCGGACTCAAAATTTGGCGGCAAGGGGAGTATATGTGTATGCAAAAAGTAGAGAGCATGGCTACTGGCACGCTAGCGCTCTCACTCCCCTGCCCTTTTATAGCGACCAATCAATTTATGCGCAGGTTCAACAATTAATGTCGAAGGCGCCAGACGGATTAAAAGAGATAGGTGTGCATTGTTACGAGTTGGTGCCACTCGAGAATGATCAGATAAGTTTGTTCGCTGATCAAATTACTCGTGAACGTCATGTGGTAGATGCAGTGGACGATATCAATAAACGCTATGGTGAGCGCACGCTTCATTCTGCCGATACGCTCGGTACGGGTATTTATGTTTCGCAGAAGATTCCGTTTGGCAGCACCCGCTACCTTTAAAAGGTGTGCTACATCTGTTATAATAAAGAAAATCGAATTAACTTTCAGGGAGACTTTGTATGTCAGGACACAGCAAGTGGTCAACTATCAAACGCGAAAAAGGTGCTAAAGACGCCAAGCGTGGTGCCGTATTTACTAAAATTGGAAATCAAATTGCAATCGCAGCTCGCGGCGGTATTGACCCTACTATGAACTCATCGCTTGCTATGGCGATTGAAAAGGCTAAACAGGCTAATATGCCAGTTGCCAATATTCAACGTGCTATCGACCGAGTGTCAGACAAAAGCGCTGCTCAACTTGAAGAATCAACGTACGAGGCTATGGGTCCAGGTGGCATTGGCATTATTATCGAAACTGCTACCGACAACAAAAACCGTACATTTCCAGATGTTCGTACCGCTCTTACTAAAAATGGTGGCCGCATTGCAGATGCCGGAAGTGTCATGTTCCAATTCACACGCAAAGGCGTTATTAACGTTGCAGCTAGTGGGGAAGATGCACTGCTCACTGTTCTTGATGCTGGTGCTGAAGATGCTGTTGAAGAAGGTGACGAACTTATTGTGTACACTGACCAAAAAGATCTCGCAAAAGTACGCACCGCTATTAATGAAGCTGGCTTAACGGTTACCAGTGCTGAATTGCAATATGTACCAAATGCAAATGTTGCGGTTGAAGGCGAAGAACATATCAACAAAGTGTTGAAACTTCTTGATGCGCTTGATGACCTTGATGACGTGACAAACGTTCACACAAACGCTGATCTCGGCGACGAAGAATAATTCTCAAAACTTCGCTTTTTAATCTATAACTAGTTCATTTTCCATCTTTATACTAAGGGTATGCTGAAGAAATGTTATGGACTGTTTTTGGGTTTACTGGTTGTAACGGGTAGCGCGTGTGTAACCCCTACGCACGCTTCTTCAGCTTCAATTGTCATTACAAATATTAGGGCTGGTAGTCAGGTAAGCGCTGCCGAAGAAGGAGTCGTTTTATATAATAACTCGTCATTCGAAGCTGATGTAACGAACTGGTGTGTTACAAATAAATCAGGGATAAAGTTTGCATGCTTTACGCCAGCTGCGCAATACGAGGCAAGTATTATTCCGGCGTATAGTTACGCAACTGCAGTTTCTCTAAAAAGCGTACATAACGATAACCAAGCAAACTATTCGCTTGTCTATGAACCGATTAATAGCAGTAGTGGGAGTATCGTCGCGAGTGCTGATACAATTTCATTAACCGATGCAAGTGACAATCTTGTCGATCAGTTTATTTGGTCATCGAGCGTGTCATCTTCGCAGCAATGGGCGCGAACAAAATTATCGTTATTACCAGATTTATTTATTGATACCGATGCCGCGATTGATTGGCAGAAAGTCAGCTATAGCGAATTTCCAATGACACAGTTGGTATATAGAGACATGACACCCGAGGAGCCAGCTGAAGAACCGATTGAAGAGCCCGAGGAGCCAATCGATACTCCCGACCCTAATCCACAACCCGAGCAAGTGTCGCCACCTATTATTACTGAACTATTACCAAATGCTGTAGGTACTGATGCGGATAATGAATTTATCGAAATCTTTAATCCTAATGTTGAAACAAGCATTTCATTAAAAGGCTATAAGCTTGCCATTGGACCAACACTCGAAAAGGTAATTACTCTTGCAGAATATATTTTAAAACCAGGTGAGTATAAGGTTTTTACAAATGCAGAACTTGCCTACAGTTTATTGAATTCATCCAGCCGTGCGACTTTGTTTATGCCCAATGGTGATATCGCAAGTGAAGTTCCAGCTTACGATTCACCAGCGGAAGGTGAGACTTGGGCGTTCATTGAAGGTGGGTGGCGCTATACGAACCAGCCCACGCCAGGCGCAATAAATATCGCAGGTGTTACGGAAGTCGAAGATGATCCTGGGGCAACTACCACTTCTACGCAAAAACCCTGTGCTACAAATCAATATAGAAGCCCGGAAACAAACCGATGCCGGCTTATAGCGACGAGTGCTGCGAATACGCCAGCGCCATGTAAAGTGGGCCAGGAACGCAACCTAGAGACGAATCGCTGTCGGAACATTGCCGCTGCAACCGCAACTACCTGTAAAGAAGGACAAGAGAAAAATCCCGAGACCAATCGGTGCCGGAACATTAAACAATTATCTACTGCTAATTATGGAATCAAGGGCGCGACTACCAAGCAGCAAGGAGGTATGGGCTGGTATATGTGGGCGGCAATCGGTGGAATCGTTTTGTTGATAGTCGGCTACGGGGTGTGGGAGTGGCGAGAAGAACTAAAGAAACTGTTTGAAGTCGTAAAGACCAAGTTTGCAGGTAAGACGAACTAACCTATACTTAAGGGATGAGAATTATTGGAATTGACCCAGGTACAGGCATTCTTGGCTTCGGTGTCATTGATGTCGAAGGTTCGAAGATAACCATGGTTGATGCCGGGGTTATTACAACGCCACCACATACTCCACACGATGAACGACTTGAGGATATCTACAATAGCCTGACCGAAATAATGGATGCAACAAAACCGGATGCTTGTTCGGTTGAGAAGTTGTTCTTCACGAAGAACGTGACTACCGCTATGACCGTTGCGGAAGCGAGGGGAGTTGCACTTCTTGTTGCTCGTCAACATAAAATTCCAATCGCAGAATATACACCACCGCAAATTAAGCTCACTATTTCAGGCTACGGTAACGCTGACAAAAAACAGGTCCAGGAAATGGTTCGCCTTCAACTTGGCCTCAAAGAAGTACCTAAGCCAGACGACTGTGCGGATGCTTTAGCGGCTGCTATTACTCACGCGTTTATGACTCGATCGTAGTCAAACTGCTCCGCTGTTGTGTTTGATGAGCGGCTAAGTACATGCTGAATAAAGTCACGATACGCCGATGCGTCGTTTTCATATAGTTTGGTAAGTCGCCATAATTTCATCCAGTCACCGCGCCTGTCGTGTAAATAAAAGCCAATGCTCGAATATCTATCGTATTCCCAATCTTTATGAAGTAAGTGAATATCTGCCGACAGCGAGAGTGCTTCGTGTTCGCCAAGGAGTTTGCGTATAGATATTGAAGAATCAGGCGGAGTTTTGTAAAGCCGATACTCTGAGCGGTATTGGGCTAGTCGCTGCAATAAAATATTGACTAAGTGTTCTAGTGAAGAGATATCGATGCAATATGCCAAAAGTTGGATGCCATCTTCGGAGATAGAGAATGCCAACAAATCGATATGGTGGGCTAAACTTTTTGCATACAGTGGATCTTCTAGCACCGAACGAGCCGCTAATAATTGTTGAATTTGTACCCCTACAAACGCTCGTTCGTTATTTGTTTTAAAGAAGCGAACAGCATCGACGGAGCTCACTTTTACGTGGTAATATCCGTTAGTTTTCTTGATGCTTACGTATTTCATATATCAACTATAGAAAAACAATCTTTCGTTGAAATGAATTTTTCATACAAAATTCGGCAGGGGACTACAGATGTGAGATAATACAAATATATGATTGCTCACGTAAATGGTGTTGTGGCCGAAAAATTTGGCAACTCGGTCATAGTTGATGTCCACGATATTGGCTATGAAATACAGGTTGCCGCAGGGGACTTTGATGCCGCCTTGTTAGGTGAGCCGGTGAAATTCTACACCTACCACCACATTCGCGAACAATCCCAAGACTTATTTGGGTTCTCTTCCCTCGCTGCTAAGAAGCTTTTTGAACTACTGATTACCGTTCAGGGTGTTGGTCCAAAAGCGGCTTTATCAATCCTTTCGGTAGGTGATAGTGAACAAGTGCGTAACGCAATTGCTAATAGCGACAGTGGGTTTGTTTCAAAAGCGAGCGGTGTTGGTAAAAAGATTGCCGAGCGTGTTGTTGTTGATTTATCAGACAAGGTTGGCTTGGCTGTTACCGTTGCGCACGCGAGTGGTATTACAACTGTTGCAGCTGGCGACGAAGCGCTTGAAGCGCTTATGGCATTGGGCTACACCTTAAATGACGCGAGCGCTGCCCTAGAGAATATCCCTAAAGATCTACCAACTGCTGAACGTGTAACCCAGGCTTTGAGAGGGTAATTTGTTATGGCTATTGAACGAATTGTCGACACTAGTAATCACGACGAAGATACCGAAGAAACAATTATTGAAGTTTCACTTCGTCCAGCTACGTTCTCTGAATACGTTGGTCAAGAGCGTCTAAAAACAAATCTTCAGCTCGCCATTGATGCGGCTAAAAAACGAGGTGAACCGCTCGATCACATTTTGCTTTATGGGCCTCCAGGTTTAGGTAAAACAACCATGGCAACAGTTATTGCCAATGAAATGGGTGCTGCTATTCGTGTTACTGCCGGCCCGGCTATCGAACGTGCCGCCGATCTCGCAAGTATTCTTACGAGCCTTCAGGATGGTGATATTTTGTTCATTGATGAAATCCATCGCCTTAGTCGTACAGTTGAAGAAGTTCTTTACGCTGCAATGGAAGATTACAAACTCGATATCATGATTGGTAAAGGTCCTGGTGCTCGAAGTGTGCGTCTTGATTTGCCGAAGTTTACAATTATTGGTGCAACCACTCGTACTGGTGCACTAGCAGCACCACTTCGTGACCGTTTTGGTCATATTTATCGTTTGGAATTTTATTCTCACGATGAAATTGGAAGCATTATTAGCCGAGCATCTTCAATTCTTGGTACAACTATTCATCCAGAAGCTGCAAACATTCTTTCGACTCGTGCACGTTTAACGCCTCGTATTGCAAACAGGCTGCTCAAACGTGTCCGCGACTATGCTGATGTAAACGGCGACGGCATTATTGATACCATTATCACTACAAAAGCCCTCAGCTTACTAGAGGTAGATGAACTCGGCCTCGATGCTGGTGATCGTAACTTGCTTGAGCGAATGATCGAAATGTATGGTACAAACCCAGTTGGCTTGAATACACTGGCTGCACTGACGGGTGATGAAAGTAGTACCATTGAAGATTTCTACGAACCATATCTTCTTCAAATTGGGTTACTTGAACGAACACCTCGCGGCCGCAGGGCAACAGTACGTGCGTACACTCATTTAGGAAAAACATTAACTGATGATTCATCAGAGTTGGTATAATATTTTTATGAAGAATGAAGAACAACCAGTTGCATATGATGCCGAAGGGCGACCACTCTACGCACATCCTCCGGCTCCACAGCAGGCGCAAGCTCAAGCACCGTCAGTTGTTCAAGTAACTCGTCCAATCTCTCCTGAGAAGGTTATCGTGAGCCCAGAAGCCCACAAACGACATGAAGAATCAAAAGCACAGTACCCATTACTGAACTTAAGTGACGGTGAATACGTCATTAGTGCTGTGCGGCGACACCCAATTGGGCTCCTTATTCCACTTGGAACGGGCACCTTAATAATTGGTATCGCACTTGGTTTACTTTTGAACTATGACATCATAGCAGAAAGCGCTGGTTTGACCGGTGTGCTTGCCACGGCATCTGGTGTTGCTGTGCCAATTTTATTACTTTGCGTCGTTGTTGCACTCGGAATGTTTATAAGCTGGTACGTATACGTATCTAATAAATTCTTTCTTACAAACGAAAGTGTTATCCAAGAAATTCAACATAGCCTTTTCTCTCGGCTAGAGCAAACAGTCAGCCTTTCTAATATCGAAGACGCCAGCTTTACTCAAGTAGGTATTCTTCAACAAATTATCGATTATGGGGATATTCGCCTCAGTACCGAAGGTGACGAAACAACCTACCGCTTTAGTTATGTTGCCAGTCCTAAAACTCACGTAGCAGAACTCAACGATGCTGTTGAAGCATTCAAAAACGGCCGTCCGGTCGGCGACTAATTATTTATTGCGATTAGTTTTGATGTAATCGTCTTCATTTTGAAGCGTGGTGCGTAATGTGTAGGCTTTACAATTGTCGCCGTCACAGTTTGTGCCTTCGTAGCTAAAGTCGCTATCTGCTTCACCTATCTTTACACCACTCGGGTCTTTTAAGAGTTCTGGATCAACCGAAGGAAGGATCTCGCTATTGATTACACGGGGGTAGGTTTGGTTTTCTTTGAAGTAAACCTCTTCGAGGCTGTAGTACATTGCGTTAATTGATGTCTTGCGAGTTTCGTCTCGTGCAGCAACTTCGACGTTATTTTTTTGTATAAAGAAAAGCAAGCTTGCTGCCATAAGGAGCACAACAACTATAAGGAGTTCGATAACTGTAAATCCGCGTGTGTATTTCATCTCTATAGATTATAGCAAATTAAGAATTGCCTGCGTATAATAGAATATAGAAATAAAGAGAGGGAATCTATTATGGCCGTGAAAAAAACTGACAAGTCCGATACTGATGTCAAAACTGACGTTAAAAAAGCCCCTACTGCAGCTGCACTAGAAGGCAAGCTAAAAGCACTTGGTTTAGCACAAGAACAGATTATTAAGCAATTTGGTGATGGTGCAATTCGTCGCCTTGGTGATACTAAAACTGTTGACGTTGAACTTATCAGCAGCGGTTCACTCAGCCTTGACCTTGCCCTTGGTGGTGGATATCCAAAAGGTCGTGTTATTGAAGTCTATGGTCCAGAATCATCTGGTAAGACAACACTTACATTGCACGCAATTGCTGAAATCCAAAAGCAAGGTGGCACCGCTGCCTTTATCGATGCCGAGCACGCACTTGACCCTGCATACGCACGTCGCTTAGGTGTAGACACTGATAATTTGCTTGTATCTCAACCAGACAACGGTGAGCAAGCACTCGAAATTGTTGAAACATTGGTTCGTTCAAATGCTGTCGACCTTATTGTTGTCGACTCAGTTGCTGCATTGGTACCACAAGCTGAAATTGATGGCGAAATGGGTGATAGTCACATGGGTCTTCAAGCTCGTTTGATGAGCCAAGCGCTTCGAAAGCTTACTGGTAGCATCAACAAAAGCAAGACAATCGTTATCTTCATTAACCAGATTCGTATGAAAATTGGTGTTATGTTCGGTAACCCTGAAACTACTACTGGTGGTAACGCCTTGAAGTTCTATGCTTCAGTTCGTCTCGACATCCGTCGTACTGGCCAAATTAAATCAGGCGAAGAAATCATCGGTAACCGTACTAAGGTGAAGGTTGTGAAGAACAAGATTGCTCCTCCTTTCCGTATCGCTGAATTCGATATTATGTACAACCAGGGCATTTCTCGTACGGGTGACGTACTCGACCTTGCTGTACTTCACGGTATTGTTGGTAAAGCGGGTGCATGGTTTGACTACGCTGACGCTAAAATTGGCCAAGGCCGCGAAGCAAGTAAAACATATCTTGCTGCTAACCCTGAAGTCCTTGATGAAATCGAGAAAAAGGTACGCGTGAAAGTTGCCGAAGAACTCGCTTAGCCTGTGCGTGTTTTCAAGCTCACTCCTTCAGATTCCGATGTAGAGGGTGAATCTAAACTAAAGATTACCTCTATATCGCTTCAGGTACGCGACAAAAATCGCGTCAATATTTCCGTTAATGGGAAGTACCGATTTTCTCTCGACTATACTCAAATCGCAGATTTAGGTGTGAAAGTTGGGAAGGAGTATACCGAAGCTGAACTGTCTGAGCTTGAAAACGAAAGCCAATTCGGCAAATTGTATATGCGAGCGTTAGAGTATTCACTCATGCGCCCGCATAGCCAACATGAATTAAGTCAGTATTTGTATCGTAAAACTCGCGATACTCTTACAAAAACTGGTTCAATCAAAAAAGGCGTAAGCAAAGAGCTTACCGAGCGAGTATTTGATCGCATTATTGAAAAAGGCTACGTCAACGACGAAGCCTTTGCTCGTTATTGGATAGAAAACCGCCAACTTCGTAAGGGTATTAGCAAACGTAAGTTGCAAGCTGAACTCGCCAGTAAAGGGGTTAATAGGTCTATCGTTGAAACGTTATTGTCTGAAACTGATCGAAGCGACGAAAATGAGATTCAGAAAATTATCGAGAAAAAGGCGAGTCGTTACGATGATGAGCAAAAACTTATGTCATATTTAGCTCGCCAAGGTTTTAGCTACGACGATATAAAGCAGGCTATCGAAGATTCGAAGAATACTGATTAAGAATTGGACTGCGATCGGGTTTCAGGATTTGCAGATCGAGCACCGCTTCTAAAAGGATTCACAAATTCTGTTCTTGTTGCTTGCATTAGTGGTGCAACGCTTTTTTGTGCTGTAGACCTGACGACAATTTCGTTGTCGTTGATTTCGATAATTTGAGCACGGCTAATAATGAGGCCGGTATCTGTTAAGCCTTTAAAGAATCCACGTTGAACGGTGAGTTGTTGAATAACGAATGAATCTGTGTCGACGGTATAGTCTTCAACTTTTCCGAGTTTATGCTTCTGGTCGTCGATAACGGGCATACCTATGAGCGGGAATCCCATCTCGTATAATTTCTCGATTTTTATAACATCGTGAACACCAATAAATTCATCGTTACTATTAACGATCATACCAACGCGACCCATTTCACGAATATCATCAACGCGAAGCAGTGCGGGGCGTTCGCTAAGAAGTTGGCCTTCAACTTCGAATGCAACAATTTTCAAATTTGAAGGGTCAATGATTGGTTTTTGGGTACTTGCTAATTTACCACCAGTTTGGAGGCTCATAACGGGAGTATTTAGTAACCGTGTGCCTATGATAAGCATATGTGTATAGTATAAGCTTTTTTCATTACGGACGCTACAGTGTAGGAATTATTCGCCAACAGGGTTAACGCGTCCAGTAGGAAGAGCGGGTGCTGGAGTGCCTTGTGTGCTGGTGTGGAGCGTATTTAATCGATCAAGTGTTACCTTATCAATTGTGCCAGCGTTGATAGGAGAGCTGTAGTTAGGATCTAGGGACGTGTCTTTTAAAGTATTGTTAATAAGTAAGATAGCGCCAGACAATCCACCAACGATAAGTACGAAAAACAATGTTAAATGGAACCGTTTCCAGAGCTTCTGAATTGGTTTGAGGATATCGACTGAATTGGTTTGTTTCTGCTTTGCCATAGTTGTTACCTTGTCGCAATCGTTATCTTAATATCATCAACAGTTACAGAATCTGCACCACCGCCGTTAGTGTGGGAAATTCCTATCTTTGAAACTTGCATCTTTGGAATGTTGCTCTCGATGTTATCGAGGAATTGAATAAGTTTTGCGTAAGGAACGGGTGCCTTAAGGCTTACGGTTAATACTGGATTGATGCCAGCTGTGGAATCGTCAAAGCTGATTTTTGCAATCGCTACACCAGAAGCCGCAGCGTAGTTTCGGGTGTCTGTAATAGCTTGGTTTTGGTAGTTTTCGGGTGTTGCAAACATTTGGTTTGCTTTAGCAATCAATGCTTCACTTTCGGATATTTGACCCTTGAGGGCTTGAAGTGCGCTTACTTGACCATTACTTGCTTCAGCATCGGCAACACTGTGGTTTACTTCCATTGCGAAATTGCGCACTTCGTTAAGGCCTATGTAGAATAAGCCAAGGCCACCCGCTAAAACGAGGATAAGCGTTACAAGAAGAACTGCTCGGAGGGTTTGTGGTTTGAATGCTTGCTTTGCCATTATGATGCCGCCGTCTTTCGTAGTGTAAAGGTTATATCAACACTCACCGGATATCCGTCAATGCCACTTCCGGATTCAACAATTGTTTGGAAGTTTACGCCGCTAAACATAGGTGACTGTTCGAAGTTTTGACGAAGTGTAACAGCTTGCGCTGAGCTTTTTGCATACAGCTTTGTACTCGTTGGGCTGCCGTTAAATGATGCGTCGGTAAGTTCAAGTTTTCCGAATACGGTACCAGCCGGCATAAGTTGTGCGATATGTACGAATACTTTAGAGTAGCGAACTTCTTGGTCGAGTAGCACTTTTGACTGAGCGAGGCTTGCGCTGAGTGCGTCTACCTGTGCTTTGGTCGAACTGTAAACGTCAGCTCGAAGGTCGTTAGAGGCAATTGTTTGCTCTGAGCTGTCTTTGGTGAAACCAAGAATGGTGTATGTAGCGTACATTGCCGCGAGAACGAATGCGATAGCCACAACCAAAATGGTGATGTAGCGTACCAAAATAAGGTTCGTGCGAGCAGCGCGAATTTCGGCTTTTTTATCGATAGGTAATAAATTTATCATTTCCAAATATTCCCCGGTTGCAAAATTGCAGCACCCGCAACAGTGATGTACCGTGCCTTAAACTGCTTCGGTGGTTCTTGCAACTTGCCAAAATCAAGTTTTTGCCATGGACTAGCAACACGCGCCGCCATAAGAAGGTTTTCGGTAAAGAATTCGCCAATTCCTGGTACGTTACTACCACTTCCAACTACAAGCACCTGCTCAAGTTTGCGGTCATTGCTGATGCGTTCATTGTAGTACCTAATAACTTTTTTAGTTTCAGCAAGGATGCGTTCTAAGTTTGGCGAGAGTGCATCTTTGATTTTTTGCTGGCGTGGACCAGCGCTCAAACCGTTAAGCACCTTTAGCTGATGAGCATTCTCTAAGGCAACGTTTAGCTTCTTAGCAATGTCGAGTGTAAAGGTGTTTCCACCAACGGCAATACCACCGGTAACTCGGATAGATCCACGATCAAGAATAGCGATATCAGTACTGGCAGGGCCTATATCAACAATAACTGTTGGCAATGTGCCATCTTCAGTTGCGGTGAGCACGCGACCCACAGAACTAATGCTGGCTTCAATAAGAACAGGTTGTAAACCGGCTGCTTCAACGCTACGAGTGATGTTATCAAGAATAGTTCTTGAAACAGCGCTCATAAGAACAGTAATAGTTTTCTTACCACGCTCAATAATTTCATAATCAATATATAACGTTGAGGCAGGGATAGGGATATATTGCTCAGCTTCAAGAATTACTGCTTCGTCGAGAGACTTTTCGGCAGCAGAGGGGAGCGTAAAGGTTCGCGTATAGCTTCGAGCTGTTGGAATAGCGATAACGACTCGGTTGCTAGATAAGGTGCCAATATTTTTCTCTTGGCGAAGCAACTTGATGTTGTCGGTAAGATACGTTTCGTTTTCATTCTCCATCGATGCCTTGATTTTGAGAGGGTCGAGGTCAAGCGAACCATACCCATTAACCAGCCAATGCTTAGAGTCAACAGACATAATTTTAATACCCGTACTACTAATGTCGAGCCCGATGATTGGTTTATCTTGATAGAAGAATTTTGACATATGCCCACGAATGTAATTAACCTCTGTATTATAGCATGAGCGGGATGCAAAAACAGCAACTATTTGATGTTAGAAGAAAGTTGTGAAATCGGAAGCATCACACTGGCTGCAATCATACCAACCATGCCACCCATCACCACAATCATGGCTGGCTCAATGACCGAGCTAATACTTTGAATAGCTAAGTCGACCTCTTCTTCATAGAAGTCGGCAACTTTAATAAGTACGGTGTCAGTTTGACCGGTTTCTTCACCTACGCCAAGCATCTGGCTAACAATTGGTGGAAATAGTGGGTTAGTTTCAATAACCGATGAGAGCGATTTTCCGTTCTTTACTTCAATAGCTGCAGCTTTAATCGCTTCTTCGTAAAGAACGTTACCGACAGCCCTTGAGGTCACATCGAGTGATTCTAGTACGGCTACACCAGCACCCATTAGTGCCGAGAAGGTACGGGCGAAACGAGCAATTGAGATTTTTTTAATAATGGTATTAATGCCGGGAATTTTCAAAATAAGCGAATGGAATAGGTGGCGCCCTTTTTTCGTTTTGATATAGCGCATCAAGAAGAATATTATTGCACCGGCTCCAGGGAAAATGATGTACCAATAGGTAGTAATGACGTGGCTAATTCCAAGCATGAACAGGGTAATTCCTGGTAGTTTGGCATCTGGGCCACCAAGGTCAAGAAGGATCTTTCCAATTTGTGGAATAACGAAGAGCATCAATCCAAAAAAGGCAGCAACCGTAATGAAGATAAGCACCATCGGGTAGGCCATAGCACTTTTAATCTTCTTACGAATCGCAGCGCTTTTTTCTAGCTGTGCAGCAAGGCGCTTTAGAATGTCATCCAAAATACCGGCAGATTCACCGGCACGCACCATGTTTACGTAAATATCATTAAAGGTTGTAGGGTGTTTTGCCATCGCATCACCAAGGTTCATACCACCTTCAACGTCTTTAACTACTGTTCCAAGAATCTTCTTCAACGCTGCATCTTCGGAGTGCTTTTCGAGCGAGCTGAGTGAACGAAGAAGCGGCACGCCGGCGCTTACCATGGCACTTAATTGACGAGTAAAGCTCACAAGCTGGTCTTGTTTTACTTTTGTCGGCTCGAATAGGTGATCGAAGTCGATACCGGTCTTTTTGTCTTTTAATTTACGAATGCTAATTGGGCGAAGTTTTTGTTTAGCGAGAGCGCTAATAACACTCGAACGATCCGGAAGCTCGGTTTTACCTTTTACGACATTGTTTTGTTCATCTGAGGCTATGTAGGAAAATCGTGGCATGATTAGTCCCTACTTACCCTTAGGACTTCTTCAACAGTTGTTTCACCACGTAAAGCTTTAATGAGGCCATCGATTTGCATGGTAATCATACCTTCTGAAATAGCTTGGTCTTGAATTTGGTCACTAGTGCCACGGTTTAAGATAAGTTTTTGAACAGGGTCTGAGTTATAGAGCACTTCGTAAATGCCAATTCGGCCACGGTAGCCTTCTTGAACAGATTCTTGGTTGAAGTTTGCATCAGCTTGCCATAATGTTTTAATGCCATTTTCGTCGGTACTGAGTGGAGTGTCGCCGCCGAGCCCTGCTGCCATCGCTTGTTTTTCAAGTTCGTGAATATAGCGAAAACCTTGGCCAACAGGTAAGTTAAACATTTTAATAATAGATGCTTTTTCTTCTTCGCTCGGTACATAGTTCTTACGTGAATCTTTGTGAAGGCGACGAACAAGACGTTGTCCAACAACGGCGCGAACGGTACTGGCGATAAGGAATGGCTCAATTTGCATTTCCAGCAAACGAGGAAGGGTAGTTGCGGCATTATTCGTGTGAAGCGTACTAAATACCATGTGCCCTGTAAGCGCAGCCTGGATAGCCAGGTTGGCAGTTTCACCATCACGAACCTCACCAACCATGATGATGTTCGGGTCTTGACGCAAGAGTGCACGAAGCCCACTGGCGAAGGTCATACCAGCCTTGCTATTGGTTTGAGTTTGGTTAATTCCAGTAATCTTATATTCAACCGGGTCTTCGATTGTCGAAATATTAACATTCGGTTTGTTAAGGGTGGTGAGGATACTAAACAAACTTGTCGACTTACCACTACCAGTCGGCCCGGTAATAAGAACGATTCCGTTCGGGTTGGTAATTTCGCGAGTAATGTCTGCAAGCGCCTTGCCCCAGTAGCCAAGCTCGGTAAGAGTAACGGCTTGGTTAGATTCATCCAAAATACGCATAACGATTTTTTCACCGTCAATGATTGGCAGGGTGCTTACACGCAGGGCGAACTGTCGGCCACTCACATTAATTTTGAAACGACCATCTTGAGGGACGCGTTTTTCGTCAATTTTTAGGTTAGCAAGAATTTTTACACGACTGACGAGGGATCCGAGTACGTTACGCGGCAAACGGTTTACTTCTTTGAGAATACCGTCAATTCGGTAGCGAACTTGCACGAAATCTTCGCGGGGTTCAATGTGGACGTCACTGGCGTGTGAGCGAATAGCGTATTCGAGTAGCAAGTTAATCGTTTGGGCAATTGGAGAGTCTTCCGAAAGGTCTTGTTCAAGAGGAGTGTCGGAGATGCTTGTTTGGCTTGCCTCGCGCTGTACTTCAATAACTTCGTTCAGCTCTTTGTCGACATCGTCGCGGTACATATCAAGTACAGCCATAATATTATCTTTGGTGGCAATGTAAATTTTAGAGTTTGTGCCAATCTCTTTTTGAATAAAGTTAACAGCCTGAACATCGTCAGGGTCTTCCATAGCAAGGTGGTATACACCGCCTTCGTCGACCTTAAAGAGAACTGCCATGTACTGGCGAGCAACGCGCTCGGGAATAAGTTTAAGAACTTCAGGGGGGACAGTATTTGGGCTGAGTTCAACAAAAGGAACATCTGCGTAGGAAGAAAAAGCTTGAACGAGTGTTTTTTCGTCAGCTATTTTTTGCTGAGTAACGATCTGGTATAAGGGGCGCTTCGAACGAGCCGCCTCTTCCTTCAAGGTAGCTAACTGCTCAGGAGTTACAAGTTTTGCCCGCCCAAGCAACGTTTCCAGGATAGTATCGGAAATGCGCATAATGGTTACGCTCTACTATAATGTAATCACCCTAAAAGTGCTAGGTAAATTAGTGATATAATTACAGAGATGATTATAGAGGTGAACGGCGAACAAGAGACCAAAGACTTAGCTGCGGGCATTGGCAGTCTTTTAAAAGGCGGCGAAGTTTTCGAGTTAGTTGGTGATGTTGGTGCTGGCAAAACCACGTTTGTAAAAGGCCTCGCTGTTGGTTTGGGTATTGATGACGATATTCAAAGCCCAAGTTTCACTATTAGCCGCGAATACGAAGCTCGTGATGATTTGCGATTAGTTCATTACGATTTCTATCGTTTAACTGAACCTGGGATTATGGCGAATGAAGTAGCTGAAATGATTCACGACAACAAAACGGTCACCGTTATTGAATGGGCTGATATTGTCGAGGGCGTATTACCAGCAAATCGCTACACCATTCGACTGGAATCACCTTCGGAGAATGTTCGCTCAATTACGTTGCCTAATACACTAGGAGAGAATTTATGATTTTACTACTTGATACTTCAACACCTGAATGCCGCCTTACTTTCGTAGAAGGCGATTGGCGCTACGATGCGAAATGGGAAGCTAATCGTGACCTGGCGAAAGGCCTGCTTGGGTATATCCAAACTGAGCTCGAAGGCCAAGGCAAAACCTGGAAAGATCTTACCGGCCTTGGAGCTTTCAAAGGTCCCGGTAGTTTTACCGGTCTACGAATTGGCATTACAGTCCTCAATACAGTATCTTTTTCTGAAGGAATTCCTGTTGTTGGTGAAACGGGTGAAAATTGGCAAGAAGTTGCTGTTCAACGTTTGCTCAATGGCGAATCTGACAAAGTTGTTATGCCCGAATATGGTGGCGAAGCAAATATTACTCAACCACGCAAATAGTGTCGTGTTTTAGCCTTGCGCTCGCGTGTCTTACAGGGCTACAATAAATACAGTCCACTGTTACTTTTTTATTGGGACTTTTTGCATTAAATTTTGAAAATATTCGGCGCGCTTGTGATACTTTTCGTCAAGATGAACACTTGGCCAGGTGCGTTTGAGGAAGGATACATATGATAGAAGGATTAATCGCCGCAATTATCGGGATTCTTGCTGGTGTGGGCGGAACTGTCGTCTACGACAAGCAAAAAAAGGCTGGCGGTAAGCACAAAGCCGACCAAACTATTGCTGAAGCAAAAACAAAAGCGAGCAGTATTGTTTTAAAGGCACAAGAAGAGGCATTACGTTTAGCTGAAGAGGCTAAAAAAGAAGAAATTGATCGTCGAAAAAGTTGGGACAGAACTGAAACTCGTTTGGGTGAACGTGAAACAAACCTCGACAATAAATTAGACGAACTTGATCGTCGTGCTGAAGGTTTACGTGGCCAAGAAGATGAAGTTGATTCATTGAAAAATGAAATTCGTGATATTCGAACTCGTCAACAAGACAAGCTAGAAAAAATTGCTGGCTTGAAGAAAAAAGAAGCTGCTGAAAAGCTGATGGAAATGACCGAACGAGATATCAAACAAGACCTCACTGGACTTATTTCTAAACTGCAAAATGATGCCAAAGAAACTGCCGAAGAACAGGCGCAAATTATTCTCGTTTCCGCTATGGAACGAATGAGTAGCGAAGTAACTGCAGAGCGTACCGTTACTGCACTTAAGCTGACTGACGATGAAATGAAGGGTCGTATTATTGGTAAAGAAGGCCGCAATATCCAGGCTCTCCAACGCGCTACGGGCGTCGACATTATGGTTGACGATACGCCTGGTATGGTTATCCTTTCAAGCTTCGATCCGCTCCGTCGACAAGTTGCGCGTCTTACATTGGAAATGCTCATGAAAGACGGCCGTATTCACCCGGGACGCATTGAAGAAGTTGTTGCAAAAGCCGAAAAAGAAATTGAAAAAGAAGTTGTTCGCGCTGGTGAAGATGCAGCCCGTGAAGTTGGTGTCGTTGGTATTCCAAAAGAAATGATTCAACTACTTGGTGAATTAAAATTCCGTACAAGTTACGGTCAAAATGTTTTAATGCACAGTACTGAAATGGCACACATGGCTGGGCTTATTGCTGAAGAGATTGGTGCTGATGTGCGCACTACTAAAATTGCAACATTGCTACACGACGTAGGTAAAGCTGTGACTCACAAAATTGAAGGCAAGCACCATCACATTGGTGCTGAGCTTGCACGTAAGTACGGCATGAGTGATGAGATTGTTCACGCTATCGAAGCGCACCACGATGATGTTGATGCAACGACTGTTGAAGCTTTGATTGTTCGTATTTGTGACGCACTATCTGCGGCTCGTCCTGGCGCACGTAATATTAGCGCTGAAAACTTTGCAGAGCGTATGCGTGACCTTGAAAATATTGCCAACGGTTTCCCTGGCATTGAGAAGTCGTTCGCAATTAGCGCTGGCCGTGAAGTCCGTGTGATTGTTCGTCCTGAAAATGTTGATGATTTGAGTGCCATTAAATTAGCACGTGATATTGCGAACAAAATTGAGAGCACGATGCAATTTCCAGGTACAATTAAAGTAAACGTAATTCGTGAAACACGCGCAATCGAATTTGCAAAATAATTAAGGGAGTTTTATGGGACAATTTTTACACTTTTTGGCGCGTTTAGCATTTCGGCATCCATGGCGCGTACTTGCAACGTGGGCACTGATTTTAGCAATCCTTGTAACAACGACAGCTTTCTTTTTTAAAGCTCCAGGAAATTCTATTTCAATTCCAGGTACGCCTGCACAACAGGCTATCGACCATGTTGGTGATTTATTCCCAGCTGCCGGTGGCGGTACGGGCCGCATTGTTTTTAAAGCAGAAAATGGCGAAACGATTGTTAGCCAAAAAGAAAAAATTGAAAGCCTACTTAGCGAAGTTGCGAAAGAAGATGGAGTTAGCCAGGTTGTTAGCCCATTCCTTAGCTCTACATTTATTTCTGAATCAGGCGATATTGCGTACGCTCAAGTTCAGTTAAGCGGTACGGTTGGTTCAATCGACGCAAGTACACTAGAAACTATTACCGAAAAAGCTGAAGCTGCGAATAGTGATTCACTTCAAGTTGAAATTGCTGGTGACCTTATTAATAAGACACCTGGTGAAATTGTGGGAGTCGGGGAGATTGCTGGTGTAGCAATCGCCTTGGTTGTTCTACTTATTACTCTTGGTTCATTGATTGCAGCTGGTATGCCACTGCTTACTGCGCTTATCGGAATTGGTGTCAGTATGACTGCACTATTCTCACTCAGCCAAGTAATTGAAATTGGTGCAACAACACCAGTGCTCGCAATCATGCTTGGACTTGCGGTTGGTATCGACTACGCGCTGTTTATTACGAATAAATATAGGTCATTGCTGCTGCTGGGCTATAGCTACGAAGAGGCATTGCGACGTGCGCTTGGTACAGCAGGTAATGCAGTTGTATTTGCAGCCATTACGGTTATTATTGCGCTGTCTGCTTTGACGGTTGTGAATATTCCGTTCATGACAACTATGGGACTTTCTGGTGCGGGAAGCATTGCGATTGCAGCCTTAGTGGCTATCTCAGCTTTGCCTGCATTACTCCGTTTAGTCGGTCCGAAAATCTTTGGTCGCAAACAACGTGCGCTCGTTGAGCATGCTCAAGAACATGGCGTCGAGAAAATTGAACACATTGCCCACACCACACTTTGGTACAAGTGGAGTGAACAAATTATCAAGCGTCCGATCCTCTTCCTTCTTGTTGGTTTGTTGATTGTTATTCCAATTGCATTGCCTGCACAAGATTTGAAGCTTGGCCTTCCAACTGACCAATATGCAGCCAGTGAATCTACCGAACGTAAAGCCTATGACTTACTCACTGAAGGCTTTGGCGTTGGGTTTAACGCACCGTTAACTGTACTTGTTCAAGGTCTACCGAAAGTAACTGATGAAGACCGTGTCGCAGCTCAACAATTTATTCTGCAACAAAGCGCTGGCCAACCAGTACCAACAACTCCTGCTGGACAACAAGCAGCGTTGGCACAATTAAACGCGTTAACAGAACAATACGCACCACAAGTTCAACTTATGAAAGTTGCAACTGAAATTGCCAAGATGAACGATGTTCAACAGGCTTTGGCAGCAACGGCGACTGACGATGGAACGACTGGTATTATTCAGGTGATTCCAAAAACAGCACCAATTGATGCGAAGACAAACGATTTAATAGAAACACTCCGTGACACTGCGACTGCCGAAAAAGTTACCGGCAACACGAATGTTAGTTTTGAAGTGACTGGCTCGACAGCACTACAAAAGGATATTAACGAGAAGCTTTCAAACGCACTTCCAGTTTACCTAACTGTGGTTGTTGGACTTTCGATTATTCTATTGATTATCGCGTTCCGTTCAATCCTTGTTCCGCTTAAAGCAACGCTTGGTTTCTTGCTTTCTGTACTAGCAATGTTTGGTGCACTCGTGGCTGTATTCCAATGGGGTTGGTTCGGCATCGCTGAAGCACCTGGCCCAATTGTCAGCTTCATTCCAATTATTGCGACCGGAGTATTATTCGGCCTCGCGATGGATTACGAATTCTTCCTCGTGTCTGGTATGCATGAAGAATATACGAAAACGAAAGATGCAAAACGCTCAGTTGCTCGTGGTTTCCGTTTAGGCGCAAAGGTTGTTACAGCCGCTGCGGTAATTATGGTGAGTGTGTTTGCAGGGTTTATCTTTAACCACGACGCGACAATTCAAGCAATTGGTTTCGCGCTTGCTGTCGGTATTTTGGTTGATGCGTTTATTGTTCGTATGACAATCGTTCCTGCAGTTATGACATTGCTTGGTAAGAGCGCTTGGTGGATTCCAAAGTGGCTTGATAAACGCCTTCCTCATGTTTCTATTGAAGGCGAAGAAGACGATAAGTAGGCGCTGTCTATGACAGAGATTCGTAATTACCACACTGCGGACGATGTCGCACAAGCGGCGGCTGAAAATGCTATTGAGTTGTTGCAGCTTGCTATTGAAACAAAAGGGTCTGCCAGCTGGGTACTCGCTGGTGGCTCTTCGCCAATGTTGGCATATAAGAAGTTGGCGAAAGACCTTTCCGATGCTCTCGATTGGAGCAAGGTAACTGTTTTTGTTGGTGATGAGCGGATGGTTCTGTTAGACCATAAGGATTCTAATCATAGGGCGATATCGTCGTTGTTTAATAAGAATGTAGAGCTTTCAAAAGTGAAGTGGCTTGTGCCGGATACAACATTGGACACTGCAACGGCAGCGCGTGATTTTGCTGCGAAGATTGCGAATGAGAACTTTGATGAGTTTGATTTAGTATGGCTAGGTGTTGGTGAAGATGGCCATACACTGTCGTTATTCCCGAGTAATGTTGGTTTTACTGAACCGACCGAAGAATGGGTGATACCTGTGTATGATTCACCGAAGCCGCCGAGTGAGCGTATTACGTTATCTTTGAAGTGCTTAGAACACGTTGATGAGTTGGTGATATTTGCGGTTGGGGCGAGTAAGCAGGATGCTTTAAAGGCTGCACGCTTAAAACGATTACTGCCAATTTCTGTTGCGTCTGATGTTGTTGAGACTAATGGCGGTGAAGTGCGTTGGCTTTATGATGAAGCGGCTTGGAATGATGACTAATTCTTTTAACGAAGGTGGGAAATAAAATGCGAATAGCAGTTATTGCGGCTAATGGGCGATTGGGTAAGGCTTTTGTTGAGGCTGCTTTGGTGGCGGGACATAGTATTCGAGGTGGTGTGCGAGGCGTGAATACGTTAACGCCGCATGCGAATTTAGAAATTATTGAATGTGACGCCACGAGTGCAAATGATTTGCGCGTGTTGTTGCAAGGCGCTGACGTTGTGGTGAGTGCTATTGGGCACGTTAAGGGTTCGGCGGCTGATGTACAGACGGTTGCGACGAAAGTTCTTGTTGGTGTAATGGGTGAGCTGAATATTAAGCGTTACGTTGATGTAACGGGAACAGGTGTTCGATTCCCTGGCGATAAGATTACGTTGATTGATAGGTTCTTGAATTTCGGTGTAGGCATTGCCGACCCGACGAGGGTAAAGGATGGCATGGACCACCAAGAGGTTTTGAAGGAATCTGATTTGGAGTGGACGACAATACGCGTGTTGAAGTTGCAGAATGTGGCGGCGAAGCCGTTTACTTTGAGGTTGCATGGGCCGACGAAACCGTTTGTGGGGCGGGACGAGGTGGCTAGCGCGATGTTGCAGGTGATTGAGACGGAGGGGTTTGTGAGGGAGGCGCCGATAGTGGGTGTCTAGTGATACATGGACAGACTATATCTGAGAAGTTTCGTACTTTGAATAAAGCTTATGATTTGAGTCTAGCGACGTATGAACTACAATTTTGATATGAATATAGGAAATAGTATCTGGATAATTATCGGACTACTTGTTGTAGGGGCATTACTATACATTTTCTTAAGCCCATTAATGCTTAGGCTGAGTAGGGCCTTTAAAGAAAGAGCGCCGTTAGTAAAAAAATACTGGAAGCTGGTTATTCCTTTGCTGGTATTGACAACAATCGCATATGTATTGGTTTATAAATACATTTTTAGTGAAACAAATGTTGCTTTGGTGGGACAAATATCTGGCCTTACGTTAGCAGTTATTGTAGGCTATATAGCATTTGCGGAATTTGGGGAAAGTAGATTCGATAAGCTGTACGATAGTGGAATGGAGGAGTTTAGGCGACACCGTTTTCATTCAGCGCAAATTCGATTAGAAGAGGCTCATTCAATTAAGCCTAAGGATCTTGGATTGCTAAGCAATTTGTTGGAATTATATATTATTTTAGGTCTTTACGATAAATTTAATAGTAAAATTGCTCACTATAAGCGAAATATAGTTGAAGAGAGGGAGGAAGTGCTTTTGCTCTACTTTATAACGCTTAAGGAGATTGTTCAAGATCATCCTAAGGATGCAAAAGCTAAAGTTGTTGACATCATCAATTATGTTACAAACCATCCTCGATCAAGAAACACTCTTGGATGGGCAAATAGTGAATTGAAAGGTAGCGAAGCTTACAAGCTACTCAGTGCAGAAACTAAAACCCTCTCTGATAATGTAGTAGCTTACATTACGGGAAAGCTCAGTGCAGATGACGAGCAGAAATTTACAGATGGCGATTACTCTTTTAAGTAAGAGTTTTTCTTCAGATAATAAATCTAAGCTTCGTTTGCCAAAGGACATCGCAGCAAGCTGCTCCTCCGTTCGCTCATAAAAATATAGAACTACATTTTTATTTCACTCCGTCACCAAACCTTCGACTATTTTTGTGTTCCACAAAAAGCCGAAGGTTCAAGCCTCAACGCAAACCAAATAAAATAGACTACCGAAGTAGTCTTTTTTATTTGGTCGGGGTGAAAGGACTCAAACCTTCGACCTCTCGGTCCCAAACCGAGCGCGCTATCAACTGCGCCACACCCCGATGTGTGTTGTTCGACTAGGGTATTATACGATATCTAGAAATATATTTCTAGTGGTGGAGGGTGCATTCGTGTATGATTGCGACAAATCGGCTCTCACGGTATGATGGAAGTACAACGTTATGACTAAATTTCTTGAAAAACCTCTCGCATTTATAAAGAGCCGCCCTAAACTTGATTTCGCTTTTTTGGCGGTCGCTTTAATTACTTTTGCAGCTATTACTTTGTTTAATGTAACAAACGCTGCTATCTGGTTCGACGAAGCGTTTAGTTCGTATTTAATTCAGTTTAGTTTTTGGGACATTGCTCGTTATACCGCAACGGATGTTCATCCGCCCTTATATTACTGGGCGTTGAAAGCTTGGACAATGCTGTTTGGCACTGGTGAATTTGGCATGCGCACAATGAGTATTTTCTTTGCTGCAGCGACAATTGTTGTTACATTCCTCTTAGCTCGTAAGATGTTTGGTCGTAAGGTTGCTTTGGTTTCATTGTTATTCTTGATTCTTTCACCGATGTTAGTCCGCTACTCAGACGAAGCACGTATGTACACCATGGCGGCGTTTATTGTTGTGTCTGCAACGTATCTTCTGCTTAAGGCGACCGAGAGCACACAAAAGCGTTGGTGGGTGTTCTACGGAATTCTTGTTGGGCTTGGTATGTGGACACATTACTTTACGGCGCTTATTTGGTTAGCGCACTGGGCGTGGCACGCCTGGACAACTCATAGCAAGGGTATTACTTTCAAGGCTTGGTGGAAGCAATTCTTCGATAAGAACTGGATTCTCGCGCACATCGTTGCGATTGGCGTATTCTCACCGTGGCTTTACTTTATGGTGAAGCAGCTCGGTGTTGTACAGGCAGCAGGTTTTTGGATTGGTCCAGTGAGCCTCGATACGCCAACAAATTATTTAACGAATGTATTTTATTATCTAGAGCATGGCCAAGCTCAGGGTTGGTTTGCGCTTGCTCTTATCGGCATTGCTGTACTTGTTAGCGTATTACTTCCGAAGGTATACAAAGGGTTTACTAAGTCTGAAAAATCAAACTTTATTCTCATTACATCAATCGCTTGGGTACCACCAATTCTACTTTTCTTGGCATCATTACCTCCACTTAGGTCTTCATTCGTTGAACGCTACCTTATACCAGCTATCATCGCTTTGATGGTATTTATGGCTGTTGTATTGGTTGTTGGGTCAAAGAAATGGCGCCCGATTTTCCGTGCATTACCAATCCTTCTTATCGTGGGGATGATGATCTTCGGTATTACGAATGTTTATAAATATGGAAATTATAATAAAAACACTAATTACCACATCGTAACTCGCGATCTTATTAAAGAGATTCAAACGAAGGCGCAGCCTGGTGAACCGATTATTGCAGACTCGCCATGGAATTTCTATGAAGCTGTTCCGTATTCAACAGCCGAACACCCAATTTACTTTATTGACGCTAATAATGAATATATTTACGGTTCGCTTGATATGTTGAAAGACAACGACCTGCACAAGATTAAAGACATTGATGCATTCGCTAAAGCAAATCCCGTTGTCTGGTATTTAGGCACAGGTGAATCTGGTGACATTGCACCATACGATGATTCTTGGGATAAATTGCAAACTGTTGCTTATTACGACCAACTTACGAACAGCTCTCTGTATCGTGCAACGCAGTACCGTATTAGCGGGGAATAATCTTCATCAAGAATCTGGTGCGAACCGCAAACCACACCAGGGTGAGGGCTGAAAGTGACACAATAAGGTTGATAATCAAAATGTCTGTGCCACCTGGTTTAAGAATAAACAGGTGAGTGAAGAACACGATAAATGACTGAATGGTGTAGACATAGAGTGAATTTTCGCCAAGTGGCAAGAAGAACCAGCCAACTTTTCTTAATATAAAGTCTTCGTGTTTTCGAATAACTAAGAATATCGCCCAGAACCAAACAGCTCCTAGGAGTATGCGAGTAAGCGGCATCCTGTCTTTATTGAAGTACAGTTCAACAGCGTGGTGGATAACGGTAAGCTGATCACCGAAGGCGTTCCCGAATTTATAACCGAACACGAGCAGTGCTGATGCTGCGATGGTAACAATAGCAGTGGAAACCAAGCTGATGCTGATAGTCTTTTGTACTCTAGTGGAAAGGTTGTGCCAGCATTTGGTAAGCATTGGCCAGTAGAACCCAATAGTAAAGCTTGCGAAGAAGATAACTTGCCAGCTAAGCGGCTGAGACATTTCGGGCGGTAGCGGGCTAAGAGGGAATAAGCACCAAACCGCAAGGCTGGCTGCCATAAGAAGATACCAGTAGCCTTTCCTTAGTAACCATAAGGCCGCTGGGGCGAAGAAAAGGAATATAGCATAGTAGCGCAAGAAATCAGCCCAGCCATAGGTGTACTGAAGGGCGATTGTTTTCCATAGTAATTCACCGATATTGCTCCAGTTAGAATAAATGCCGTATTTCAAACCGTCCGAGCCAAGGAAAAACCAACCTACGAAAGTAAATAGCAAGGTAAGCACGATACTCGTGAGATACAATTGAAAGCTTCGTTTCAAAAGTAGGGCTGCGGCTTTTTTAAATGGAGCTTCAATAAGCTTTCGACCGCGAATAATACCGAGTACGATACCGGATACTGCGAAGAAGCCTTCGGCGGTCGATGCGTATAGCAACCCTCGTCCTGTAAAGATGTCCAGGCCACTCGGGTAGAACTGAAGATGGTTGAAAAGAATAACGCTAAGAAAGTACCCGCGCATTATGTCGAATGTTAAAATTCGGCTCGATGTTTTTTTCTTTATTTCAGACACAGGAATAATTATACCAAGTCGTCCCTGCGAGGTATACTAGTAATAATGAAATATATCGTTGCTGTGAGTGGGGGAGTCGATTCAGTTGTCTTGCTGGATATGATGAGAAAAGCAATTGGTCACGAGCTAATTGTGGCTCATTTCGACCATGGAATTCGAGATGATTCTGCCGAAGATGCTCGTTTTGTCACATCACTCGCTTCGCAATATGGCTTAACCTACGCTGTTAAACGTGAAGAACTTGGTAAAAATGCCAGTGAAGCTTTAGCTCGTGACCGTCGCTATGCCTTTTTGCGCGAATTAGCGTTTCAGCACAGTGCGCGAATTGTTACTGCGCACCATTTAGACGATTTAGTGGAAACCGTCGCTATTAATTTAAAGCGTGGTACCGGTTGGCGAGGCTTAGCTGCACTTGATTCGGATATTCTGCGACCTCTTATCGATACTCCCAAAGAACAACTTATCAAGTATGCTCAGGCAAACGGCTTGGCGTGGCACGAAGATAGTACAAACGCGAGCGATGCGTACTTACGTAACAGAGTACGCCGTCAAGCGACCGACATTACTCACGACACAAAACGCCAGTTACGAGCGCTCCATAGTCACCAAAAACAGCTGAAACAAGAGATTGAAAAAGAAACCATACAGCTAATCGGCAGCGGCCCCGAATACAGTCGCTATCTGTTAACGCATATTCCACAGGCTGCAGCATTGGAATGCTTACGGTTTATCACTAAGGGAACACTCACTCGACCTCAGTTATTACGCTGCCTGCTTGCTATTAAAACAGCTGCTGCTGGCAGTAAGTATGAAGCAGGTTCAGGGGTAAAAGTTAGTTTCAGTACTCGCCATTTTAGTCTGTAACTGATAGAATTATATAGATATACCTACGTTTCTTAGAATGCCGAAAGGAAAAACAATTCGCTATGGCAGTTAAAGCCCAATCACCAAAGAAAAAACCAAGTACAATCCTCCGTCTCACGATCTTTTGGATCGTCATCGTTTTCGGAGCGATACTTATTTACGCCCTCACTAGTACACATGACACATTGAAGGAAGTTCCACTTTCTCAAGTAACACAACGTGCAAATGCTGGCGAAATCACTAAAATCGAAATTCAAGGAAGTGACCTAAAAATTACTCCTGAAGGTAGTGATGTTCCAACCGAACGTTCTACCAAAGATCCTTCAAGTAGTATTTACGAACAAGGTTTGAAAACAGACGCTAAAACACAAGTAACTATTTTGCCACCATCTTCAACTGGTGATGTACTTTGGAACTTGGCGATAATTATTATCCCAGTACTCCTTATTGCAGCATTCTTCTTGTTTATGATGCGACAAGCACAAGGTCAAAATAACCAAGCCCTCGGTTTTGGTAAGTCAAAAGCCATTCTTTATGGTGACGACAAAAAGAAAGTTGTATTTGATGACATTGCTGGTAACGATTCAGCTAAGCAAGACCTTGAAGAAGTTGTAGACTTCCTGAAGCACCCTAAAAAGTACGAAGCACTTGGCGCTAAAATTCCAAAGGGTGTTCTGCTTGTTGGTAGCCCAGGTACTGGTAAAACTATGCTTGCCCGTGCTGTTGCCGGTGAAGCAAACGTTCCATTCTTTAGTATTTCTGGTTCAGAATTCGTAGAAATGTTTGTTGGTGTTGGTGCATCACGTGTACGTGACTTGTTTGCAAAAGCAAAGAAGAACTCTCCAGCAATCATCTTCATTGACGAAATTGATGCCGTCGGCCGCCGCCGTGGTAGCGGTATGGGTGGTGGGCACGATGAACGTGAGCAAACCCTTAACCAGATTCTTGTTGAGATGGACGGTTTTGAAACTGGAACAAACGTTATTGTTCTTGCAGCGACAAACCGCCAAGATGTGCTTGACCCAGCGCTTCTACGACCAGGCCGTTTCGACCGTCGTACGAACATTATGCTTCCAGAACGTCGCGACCGTGAAGCTATTTTGAAGGTTCACTTTAAAACAAAGCCAGTTGATGAAACTGTAAAACTCGGTTCACTTGCTGCCAAGACTGCTGGTTCATCTGGTGCTGACCTTGCCAACATTGCCAACGAAGCTGCAATTATTGCTGCTCGCCGCAATGGCAAGAAAATTTCAAACGCTGACCTTACTGAAGCGTTTGAAAAAGTTGCTATTGGTCCAGAGCGAAAAACTAAGGTTATGAACGATGAAGAAAAGCGAATGACTGCTTACCACGAAGCTGGTCATGCAATCGTAGGTCACATCCTTCCTGATAGCGATCCAGTTCACAAAGTAACCATCATTCCTCGTGGCGGTACTGGTGGTGTTACATGGTTCTTGCCACCTGAAGACCGCAGCTACACAAGTATCATTGAGTTCAAAGACATTTTGGCTCGTGCACTTGGTGGCCGTGTTGCTGAGAAAATTGTATACGGTGAAAATCGTGTTACAACCGGCGCTGGTTCAGACCTTCGTAAGGCAACTGAAATCGCCCGCGATATGATTATCGAACAGGGTATGGGTACAAAACTTCGTGACCAAGTTTTCCACGAAGACAACGGTGGAATGGTATTCGATAAGATGACTCACGAACGCCCTTACAGTGACGACACTGCTCGTGAAATCGATGCCGAAGTAGCTGAGCTGATTAAAGAAGCTGCGCACCGTGCTGAAGTTGTCATTAACAGTAACCGCAAAAGCCTCGATAAGCTTGCTGAAGCGCTTCTTGAAGAAGAAACCGTTGAAGAAGTTCGTGTAAACGAAATCTTGAAAGATGCCACGCTACCTAAGGAGGCTGCACAGTACTAAGGTGTAGCACTCGCAAGTTGAATGATTAACTTCCGCTCTACGATATCCAAAGCAAACAAAAAGCTGCCGCTTAAATTAGCGGCATCTTTGCTTGCGGCCTCATCGCTAGTCGCGAGCCTGCTTGGCTTGTTCCGTGACCGTATCTTCAACAGTACGTACTACTTAACGTATCCAGACGGCGCCGATGCCTACAGGGTCGCGTTTTCAGTACCGGATTTCATGTTTATTATTCTAGTGTCCGGCGCATTGAGTGTGAGTTTTATTCCAGTATTTAATCAACGGTTAAGTAAGGGTAATAAAAAGTCTGCTTGGGAGCTTTCAACAAGTGTTATGAACCTCATGGCGATTGCTACACTCGTTGCTAGTATATTAATTATCGTTTTTGCTGAGCCACTTGTTCGATTCGTTGTTGGGCCGGGCCTTAGTGAATCAAGCCAATCACTGGCAATTAGTATGATGCGCGTTATTGCGGTGAGTCCGTTCTTGTTCGCAGTTGCAACTGTTATTACTAGTATGCAGCAGGCGGTAGGCAGGTTCGCCTTCTTCGCTATGGCGCCAGTGGTTTACAATGTCGGGATTATTATTGGATTGGTGTTCTTTACGAATGGAATTAATATCTTTGGATGGCAAGCCTTCGAGGGTGGAATTATGGGTGTGGCACTTGGTGTCGTACTTGGGGCGGTACTACAGCTTATTATTAGCGCGCTTGGTTTGTATGGCATGGGGTACGATTATCGATTTAAGATTTACTGGAAAAACAAAGGCTTCCGACAAGTCCTTCGATTACTTCCGCCACGTTCACTTGACCAAGGTATTGATTACGTAAATAGCATCGTTGAAACAAACTTGGCATCACGAATGATTGCCGGTAGTGTGAACGCGTATCAACAGGCTTCAACATTAGCGTACATGCCAATTAACCTTATTGGTGTGACTATTAGTACCGCAGCGTTTCCGAAGATGACCGAGCGTTTGGCCGAAGGTCGCCCCGACTTATTTAGAAGCGAGCTACAAACTGTTTTACGTGTCATTATCTGGTTGGCGCTGCCGGTAACGGTTGTTGCAGTATTGGCACGTGGGTATATTGTGAACTTTATCGTCAACGGTGGTGATCCATACATGGCGAGTATCTTCTCGATTCTGGCAATCTCTATTTTGTTCCGTTCGGTATACTTTATCTCGGCGCGAAGTTTCTATGCTCATCAAGATACGAAGACTCCGTTATACATTTCATTATTTACTATTGGATTAAATATCACACTCGCTGTTTGGTTTACTTTAGGCCTTGGCATGGGTGTTCACGGGCTTGCCTGGGCGGCGGTCATTGTGTCGGCAGTTGAAGTTTCAATTCTGTTTTACGTTATGTCGCGCCGTATTGAAGGCTTGTTCGATAAGTCATTTGTAAATGCCGTCGTACGTATGGCAAGTGCGGCTGGCTTTATGGCCATTGTGACGTATATTACGTTGAACCTCTTCCCACTTGGGGCTAATGACGAAAGCTTCTGGGCGACGTTCCCTAAGTTTGCCCTTGTCACAGCCGTATCTGGTCTGTCATACTTACTACTCTGTTGGCTTTTCAAATTGCCTGAAGCAACACCAGTTATTAATCGTATCGTTAAATTTTTTTATAAACCACCGAAAGTAGAAGATGAATCAATCAAACATTCGTAATTTTTGTATTATCGCTCACATCGATCACGGTAAGTCGACACTTGCTGACCGTATGCTCGAAGTGACGGGTACTGTACTGAAGCGTGATATGAAGTCACAGCTACTTGATAGCATGGATCTTGAACGCGAAAAGGGAATTACTATCAAACTCGCACCAGTTCGTATGAACTACAAACAGTACGAGCTGAACTTAATTGATACACCCGGCCACGTTGACTTTAGTTACGAAGTTTCTCGTAGTCTTCAGGCGTGTGAAGGCGCTGTTCTTATTGTCGATGCTTCACAAGGTATTCAAGCTCAGACGTTAGCGAATGTCTACTTGGCGATGGCGTCTGATCTTACGATTATTCCTGTACTTAATAAGATCGACCTTCCTGCCGCTGACGTTCCGCGCGTAAGTGCAGAAGTAATGAACCTACTAGGCTGTAAGCTTGAAGATATTATTTTAATCAGCGCTAAAACCGGTGAAGGGGTGAGCGACGTGCTTGATGCTGTGGTTGAACGAATCGATGCGCCAACTGGACTGCCTGAAAATCCTACTCGTGCGCTTATTTTCGATAGCTACTACGATGAGTACCGTGGTGTAATTTTGTATGTTCGTGTTATTGATGGAAATATTAAAAAGTCAGATTCAATTGATATGTTGGCGACTGGTGCAACAGGGATTGCGCTTGAAGTTGGGTCCTTGAATCCGGCAATGAGCGCCAAAGCCGAACTCTCTACTGGCGAGATTGGTTATATCGTTACTAACTTACGTACCACTCGTGATGCACGGGTTGGTGATACGGTAACTGTCAGCCGAAATCCCGCGACTGAAATGCTCCCTGGCTACAAGCTAGTGAAACCATTTGTATACGCTGGTTTCTTCCCGGTAAGCAACGATGACTATCAAGACCTTAAAGATGCCGTTGAGCGCTTAAGCCTCAGCGATTCTGCATTGCAATTCGAACCAGAGAATTCACCAGTCCTTGGCTTCGGTGTGCGTATTGGTTTCCTTGGGTTGCTACACTTGGATATCATTCGTGAACGTCTCGAACGCGAATACAATCTTGATTTAGTTATTACAAATCCCTCAACCGATTACCAAATCGTTCTTAGTAATGGCGAAGAGCTGGATATTAAAAGTGCGAGTAACTTACCAGATGTGAGTCGTATTAAGAGTATTAGTGAGCCATGGATTAAGGGTGAAATTATTGTCCCTCAAAAGTACATTGGTGCAGTACTTCAGCTTATTATTTCTAAACGTGGCTTACAATCAAACCTTAGTTATATTGATGAACGCGCATTGATTAGTTTTGAAGCACCACTTGCTAACTTGCTTACTGACTTTTACGACCAGCTTAAGTCTGTAACCAGTGGCTATGGTTCGTTTAATTATGAACTCGACGAATATCGTGAAGATGATTTAGTTCGTATTGATTTTTACGTTGCCGGTAATATGGTTGATGCATTGAGTATCATGGCGCACCGTTCTGAAGCGCAAAGTTTAGGTCGCGAAATTACTAAAAAACTCAAAGAAGTTATTCCTCGCCAAAACTTCCAAGTTGCATTGCAAGCTGGTATCGGTGGAAAGTTTATTGCTCGCGAAGATTTAAGCGCATACCGAAAAGATGTGACAACTGGCCTCTATGGTGGTGACGTTTCTCGTAAAAAGAAAGTACTCGCTAAACAAGCTAAGGGTAAAAAACGTATGAAGCGCTTTGGTAAGGTGGATATTCCTTCAGAAGCATTTATGGTGATGTTGAAGCGGGACTAAGTTCTGTTACAATGCTTAGATATGAATCCACTCGAACAAGCCGTCAATAGTTACAAGATGCCCGAAGTGGCACGCAAGCTCTTGCTTGAACACCCCTCACTAAATATTACTGGTCCAACTGGGGCAGGGAAGGGCACTATGGCCCAACACCTTACTCAGTCTGGGAACTATGTGCCGGTTGTTTCTGACACGACTCGAAAACCGCGTGTGTTTGGTAACGGATATGAAGTAAGTGGTGTGCACTATTGGTTTATCGACGACGAGACTGCTTTACTTAAACTATATCAAGGTGCTTATATGGAAGCTAAGTTAGTCCATGGTGATACGTTGTATGGAACCAGCATCGCTTCGTACGAAAGAGTAGTAAAAAGCGGCCGTACGCCAATTCTTGAAATTGATGTCCAAGGAATGGAAGCATTTATGGAAGAAGCACCCGGCTTTGAATGTGTGCTCCTCTTGCCACCAAGTTTCGAAATTTGGGAACAACGTATTGATGGCCGTGGCGACATGGATATTGAACAGAAAGTCCGGCGTTTCAAAACAGCTTTAGTTGAATATCAAAAACCTATCGAAAATAAGAATTTCTTTCCCGTTATTAATACAGAAGTACTTGATACTGCTGAAATTATTATTTCAGGTGAATATAAAGAAGAATCGTACCGCCAAAAAGCTTTGGCACTTGCCGTTGAACTTCACACAGCAACTCAAAACTTTCTCGATAGTCATAAATAACCGTCAGTAACATTAGCACTCATTGACATAGAGTGCTAGCATTCGCTACAATATGTATATGACCGATCGCCAACGACTTATTCTCGCCGCTATCATCGAGCAGCACGCTGAAATTGCAGCTCCTGTTGGAAGTGTAATGCTTGCCAAATTATTTGGTGTTTCAAGCGCTACAATTCGAAGCGAGATGGCTAAACTTGAGGAAATGGGCTTCATTGTTCAACCTCACACTAGTGCTGGCCGAGTCCCTACCGATACTGGCTACCGTTTTTACGTAAATAGTTTAAACGAAGCACACGCCGAACAACCGCAATTACCCGATCGCAGTGCGAGAGCGATCGATGCACGAATTAATACTCACGGTGACCGCGCCGACCGAGCAATTCGAAGTGCGGTTGATAGCCTAGTCGATTTAACGCAAAACCTAGGTTTGGCAACAATCGGTGACGAATTGTATCTCAGTGGTATTGGTAACCTGTTTTCACAACCAGAGTTTTTGAATGGTAACCACGCGCAAGCTGTTGCGAGACTTCTCGACAACCTAGAGCCTTGGTTGCGTGAAGCAGCGCCTAATGAACCACTTAATGTTTATATCGGCTCGGAGAACCCAATAGGCAAGGCAAGTGGTGCAACGCTTATCATTAGTCGCTTCCGTTCACCTTACAGTGACAACAGTTATATCGGGGTACTTGGCCCAACTCGCCAAAGCTACGACAAAGTAATGCGCCTAGTGCGACACACAGGAGCGATGTTAGAGGAAACTTTGTAGTATGAATATGACACCAGTTAAAATGAACATTGCGGAGTGGATAGGGCACACGCTGCAGAACTGGCCAATATGGATAATACTACCTTTTGCCATCGGTGCTGCAATTCTGTTTTACGGATATACTATGATGTTTTCTAGAACAACGAGAAGGTACGAATGGCCAGACGATAAAAAGAAACGCCTTGCTAAAGAAGAAGCGAAACGTGTTGCGAAACAATCTAAATTGAAATTTAAGAAAGGATAACTATTATGCCGAAATCAAACCCAACACCAAAGCAAGATCCAACTCCTGCTCAAGAACCCGATAAGATAGTTGACGACCGCGACGAAGAAATTATTGATCTTACCCTCGACCTTCAGCGTACTCGTGCTGATTTCGAAAACTACCGCAAGCGCGTCGATGCTGAAAAGCAAGCAGCTCGCGATGCTGGTGCGTCTTCTGCTGTACTAAAGCTCCTTCCTGTTATTGATAACATTGAACGTGCAATTACCTATACTCCCGAAGAACTCAAAGACAACACTTGGGTTCAAGGCGTCGCTGGTTTAGTGAAGCACCTCGATAAATCACTTGAGGGTTTAAACGTTGCTCGTATTGACGCAAAACCTGGTACTGAATTTAACCCTGAATTCCACGAAGCTATCCAATTTGACGAAGACGCAGCTGGTGAAAAAGAAGTTGTAGCCGAAGAACTTCAATCGGGCTACACACTTGGTGGCCGCGTTATCCGACACGCCATGGTTAAAGTTACTCGCCAGTAATTTCACTATTCGCGTCAAAGCCCTCATGCTATACTTTGGGTAGATATGATTAAGGGTGTGGGGATCGAATCGACAAAGCTTGAGGCAATTCGTAGCCTTCTTGATGCGTTTGATAACGACCCGGGTTCAGCTGCACAAGCTGTTCGTGACTATGCCGCTAAGGTTAAACACAAAAAAGTAAGCACCGAGCCAAAAGGTCCGGTGCTTCTTTCTGTTCAAAACTTAACGAAAACCTATAAATTAGGCCGTCAGAAATTAATGGTATTAAAGGGAATATCGCTCGATATCCACGAAGGTGAGTTTGTTGCGATTACGGGTGCGAGCGGCTCTGGTAAAAGTACCTTGCTACAGATTATGGGCGGCCTCGACAAGCCAACGACTGGCGAAGTGATGTACGGTGATACGAATCTCGCTAAATTATCTGACGGTAAGCTGTCTGTCTTTCGCCAGCAAACTGTCGGGTTTGTGTTTCAATTCTTTTATTTACAACCGTTTCTTCGGCTCAACCGAAACCTTGAAGTACCGGGTATGTTCGCGCGTACAAAACATCGCGATAGGGAAGCGCGGGTGTTTGAATTAACGAATAAGGTTGGGCTAGCTGACCGATTGAAGCATTTCCCTAAAGAGTTGTCGGGTGGTCAAATGCAACGTGCGGCCATTGCTCGTGCGTTATTGAACCAACCGAAAATTATTCTCGCTGACGAGCCAACAGGGAATTTAGATAGTGTAAACGGTGCGGCTATTATTGAACTATTTGATACGATTCGCCGTGAACTTGGTACGACAATTGTTATTGTGACCCACGACCCAGAAATTGCGCAGCGGGCAGATCGTGAAATTAGAGTCGGCGATGGAAGGTTGGTAGCATGATACGTTTGATTGACGCGACCACCCTTGCCTATACGAAACTGCGAACACACAAAATTCGTACAGGTATTGCCATTGCAGTTGCAGGGCTTTTGTTCGGCCTAATCGCTGCTGTTATTATTGTCGCCCAAGGAGTATTCGATAGCGTCGACCGTTTTAGTGACGAAGGGCTTAATAATCGAACCGTTCTTACCGTTTCTCGCATTCCCCAAGACAGCGGCTTTAATGAATACGACCATATGAATGATTTAGCTTTCGTAAATGAAGTCGAAGCAAGTTACAAAGCGATGATTGCAAAGAAGCAGGCAGCTGCTAAGAAGTTTTCGGTAGATTACGATGCAGCAACGTACGATCCGTCACCGATTGGCATCGATCCTGTTACGAAGCAGAAAGCTATTACAGATTCCGGCTTAAGTAGTACGGCAGTGCAAGATGTTGCTAATGCAAAGCGAACAGCCGCACACGTGCCATTTGATATCGATGCGTACATTAAGCCATATTCATCAGCTAAGGTGCTTGGGTTAAGTTCAACTGTTGCTCCTTCGAGTGGGGCACTTGTATATATGAAAGATGGAAAAGAATCGTTGAAACAAGCTGGATTGACGCGCCAACAAATGTGGAGCCAGTCTAACGATTCTCCGACGCTTTCAGTTATTGAAGCTTCACTCACAAGACCATTTATCACTGATAAAAATTTTGATGCTTCGAAAGGGAAGATACCCGCAATATTGCCGTACTCTACAGCCGAGAAACTACTTGGTTACGAACCACTGCCAAGTAAGACATCGACTGCCGAAAAGCTCGATCGCTTAAACGAGATACGTTCTCGCATTAGTGAGGCAGTCGTTTCGTATTGTTACCGTAATGAAGCGTCGCAATCAATTTTGTCACAGGCTGTTATTCAAAAAGCTGATATTGCGCGTAACGTGAATAATAAAGAATACGTTAAACCGCATCTACTATATACCGTACCAGAAGAGGCTGACTGTGGTGCGGTAGTCGTTGCAAGCGACAAACGAACGGCGCAGGAAAAGAAACAAGATGCTAATCAAGTTCTTTTTGAAAAAGAAATCGGAACATATATAGGTGAACCAGTGCAGCAAAAGATCACCTTGCAAGGGGTCGGTATCTCTAATGACGTTGGTGGGTTGTCATCAGAGGCTTCAGTAAGTGGTATTGTGCAAGGATTGCTGGGTTCTTGGCTTGGATATAATAGTTTAACAATTCCAGCTGACTTGTTAGCGCAAGTGCCCGTGGCGTATCGTCCAGACGCTTTGTTCGATACTAATGCGGCTGCTGGCGCTAATAACTTCGGGTACTATATGCCAGAAAGCTACCTTGTAGAATTTGGCGATAAGAGCCAAGCTCGAGCCTTAATGGAGAAGACTGGTGGTACTATTGGTGGCTTCTCTTCGGGCGATACGTTCGTGACACCATTTGGTAGCGGCGTGTTAGTTGTTGATGAGCTTCGCAGGATATTCGAACAAATATTAGTATGGGTATTCTTAATTGTTGGTACAGTGGCAATCATCATTCTAGGAAGTATGATTGGCCGAACTGTAGCTGAAGGTCGCCGTGAGAGTGCAGTATTTAGGGCAATCGGTGCTAAACGCAGTGACATCGGCGCTATCTATGGTATGTACGCATTGTTGCTCTCTCTTCGGGCTGTGTTGTTTGCGGCCGTCCTGGCGGTCGTGCTTGCCCTAGGCGTTGAACTTTGGTTCTGGCATGATGCAACACTCGGCGCACGGTTGGCGTACGCTGCATCTGATTCTGCGAAAGAATTCCACTTGTTTAGCTTGAACTCCATATATCTATTAGCAATTGTTGGAGTTATATTGCTGGCTGGATTAATCGCATCGATTATTCCGATCCTGCTTGGTGCAAGGCGAAGTCCAATTAAGGACATGCGCGACGATACTTAAAAAAAGAATCCCCGCAGCTAAGCGGGGATTTTTAATATCTAAAGTTGGTTTGGGCGGGGAGATGAAGTCCCCACACAAACCAACTTGAGGCCGAAGCGCTCGTGATTAGATGTGGGTCTTGGTTTTGATTCGAAAAAGAATGACACCTTTCTCGATATCAGGTACAGGATTTTGCCTGGTCGGCTTCCTGACAGTGATGTCAGGAGTCAGTCTGATGTCCTCGATAGAACACTTTTCTGTCAGCGCCGTAAGTGCACGCTCAACCTTCAAAAGTCCTTCTGGGTTTGCCGGCAAATGAATTGTCGACTCCCGAATACCCGGGTAGGCTGTCAGGTCAAGTGACCTTGGCATTCTACCGTCAGTATCCAGGATGTAAAACCACTGGTCGTGTTCTTTGTGGAACCTTCCTAAGATGGGTATTCTTGAAGGCTTGTTTACAGCATCGATGTCTGCGACTATGCATTTGTACAGATCGACACCGTGGTCAATCAATCCAGCCATTTTCTTTCTCCCCGCCGTTATGTGTGAAAAACAAAAACCGCCAAAAGATTTCTCTCAAGCGGATTCACTTCTTGCTGGCTGTATTTGTTTGGAATAAGTTTCAGTAAGACTTTTTGATAATAGTCCTGTTTATATCAAAAATCAATATCAATTTTTCTGATATGATAGAGGTATGGAACAAACCCCCTCAACCCAAACCACAACGACATCAAACACTACTCAAGCTGCACCTTTGCAGGCAATTGTAGATTACCTTCCGGGCATCACTATCGCCGGAGCAAAACCAGCTCTTCTCGAGTGGGGAACAGACAATCGTATAAAATTATTTGAAATGGACTTCGACACAAAGCAAGCAACAAGTGTTATTTTTGACGCTGCCATTTCAGAAATTACCAAAGTAACCGGATCAATGGTAATGTTAACCTTCCATATTGGTGACAAAACGTATAATACTCAGTTCTCTCAAACTGCAGCAGGTAAAATGGGCTTTGGCGCCGTAGGCCTTGCGTTTGCTTACCAAGAAACTAAAGGTTCTGGTATTACCGTCTGGACAGACAAACTAAAGCAGAATTCTGTTAACGTCGCAGTAATGGGTTGGGCATGGGCCGTTAAGTGGGGATTGATCGCAACCGGTGTAATTCTCGTCGGTGCAATTATCTACGTCTTAACCACCGTTTAGTAACCTAAAGGTTACTAAACACGGAAACGATATAAAAACCTAAGTTTAATAGTAGACCGATGCTCGCGAGTACAATAACCGGTGTGGTTTTTGTCTTAATACCATGTAGTAAGCCGATTGCAGCGAGTAGGGCAACTGCACCAAACACGTAGCCAAAGTAGAAGGCAATAAAGAAAATAACAATACTGGCTATTGAAAAAATATAGCCAAGTGTCTTTCGAGATTTCAAATTTTCTTTTGTTGGTGCACTCATACCGTTCATAACTTCTGTAGATTGAGCTGGTTGAGGGACGTTTGTTGGCGGTGTGACAGGAGTAACTGGCTGTGGTGTTTCAACAGGTGTTGGAGTTGGCGTAGGGTCGTTTGATGGTTGCATATGTGTTTCCTTTATATAGTGTTCTTAGTATATCATCCCTTTCAATTTGTTAAAAAATCTAAGTTGGCACTCTTGACATGAGAGTGCCAACTTATTTATAATAGGGATACTTGGCAATCTCCTAGCGAGAGTGCTAGAATAGATGTATAATAGAAATAACGAATTATTGATAAATAGGAGAATATAATATGGGTAAAATCATTGGAATCGACCTTGGTACAACCAACAGTGCGGTAGCGTACATGGTAGCTGGTAAGCCAGAGGTTATTGCAAATGCCGAAGGTAACCGCACCACTCCAAGTGTCGTGGCTATCAACAAATCAGGCGAACGTCTTGTTGGTCAGGTTGCACAACGTCAACGCGTTACAAACGCTAAAAACACTATCTACGGTGTAAAGCGACTTATCGGTCGTAAGTTTAGCGACAAAGAAGTTCAAAAAGACCTCGACATTATGCCATACGAAATTGGCAAAAAAGGTGACGGTGTTACCGTTCGTCTAGGCGACAAAGACTACTCACCAGAAGAAGTATCAGCAATGATTCTTTCAAAGCTAAAGGCAGATGCTGAAGCGTTCCTAGGCGAAAAAGTCACCGAAGCTGTTATTACAGTTCCTGCGTACTTCGATGACTCGCAAAGGCAAGCTACTAAAGACGCCGGTAAAATTGCTGGCCTTGAAGTAAAACGTATTATTAACGAGCCAACTGCGGCTGCACTTGCATACGGTCTTGAAAGCAAAAAAGAAGAGAAAATTGCCGTATTCGACCTTGGTGGTGGTACATTCGACGTATCAGTACTTGAACTTGGTGACGGCGTATTCGAAGTAAAGAGCACAAACGGTGATACTCACCTTGGTGGTGAAGACTTCGACAACCGTATCGTTAACCACTTCCTTGATGCATTCAAGAAAGAAGCTGGCATCGACCTTAAGGGCGACAACGCTGCAATGCAACGTCTAAAGGACGAAGCTGAAAAAGCTAAGAAAGAGCTTTCGTCCACTACTGAGTACGATGTAAACCTTCCATTCATTACTGCTGATGCTGATGGTCCAAAGCACTTCGAGTACAAGCTTACTCGTGCCGCACTTGAAGAGTTGGTTAAAGACCTCATCGACCGCCTTGCTGAACCTGTAGAAAAAGCACTAAAAGATGCTGGCCTAAAGGCAAATGAAATCAACGAGATTGTTCTTGTTGGTGGTATGACTCGTATGCCGGCTGTCGTTGAAAAAGTTAAGTCTATCTTCGGTAAAGAACCACTTAAGGGTGTAAACCCTGACGAAGTTGTAGCAATTGGTGCTGCAATTCAAGGTGGTGTACTTGCTGGTGATGTGAAGGACGTTCTTCTTTTGGACGTTACTCCACTAAGCCTCGGTATCGAAACTATGGGTAGCGTTTCAACTAAGCTCATCGAGCGAAACACAACTATTCCTACAAGTAAGAGTGAAACATTCTCAACTGCTGCTGATAACCAGAATCAGGTTGAAATTCACGTACTTCAAGGTGAACGCGAAATGGCCAGCGACAACAAGTCACTTGGACGCTTCGTCCTTGATGGTATTGCACCAGCACCTCGCGGCGTGCCACAAATCGAAGTTACCTTCAACCTCGATGCAAACGGTATCTTGAACGTTACTGCTAAAGATAAGGGAACTGGTAAAGAGCAATCTATTACCATCCAAGATAGTGGAAACCTAAGTAAAGACGATATCGAAAAAGCACAAAAAGATGCTGAAGCTCACGCTGAGGAAGACAAGAAAAAGCGTGAATCTGTTGATGCGCGTAATAGCCTTGAAAATACAATCTACCAAGCTGAAAAAATGCCTGACGAATTCAAAGACAAAATCTCTGATGACGACAAGAAGGCAATTGCTGAAGCTGTAGAGGAAGCTAAGAAGCATAAAGACTCTACAGATAAAGAAGAGCTTGAAGCTGCAACCAAGGCCCTTAGCGACGCTATCATGCCTATTGGAGCTAAAATGTACGAAGCCTCTAAAGACGAAGCGCCTGCGTCTGAAGATGGTGAAGAATCAAAGTCTGACGAAGCTGTTGAAGGCGAAGTTGTAGACGATAAAAAAGAAGAGAAGTAAAAATCTCCCAGTAAAAATAGCCGGCAGTAACGTCGGCTATTTTAATTTTCTGGCAATTCAAGGAATAGTGCTGCCCAAATCATTCCTGGGTCGCCACGATAGAATTTTGCATAGTACCATGAGCCATCCGGCGCAAGCAGTTCCGGGTAGCTACCGTGACGCTCGATAAGTTCACTAAATTTCTTGTACTGCTCAACGTATTCGCTGCGTTTGTAACGCTTCAAAAGGTGTAAATAATAGGTGGCATGCCAGGTCCAAATACTAGTTTCTGTATAATTTGGCATCGAAAATGGTCCCATACCAAAGCGGTATCGAAGTGGCTTTTCGGGTACTTCACCATAACGGAGTGGGTATGGTTTGTTTAACTCTTTTTTATTGATGTAATCAAGCGTTTTACCTACCATCACTGAATCGTTTACGATCCCTAAGAAGAATGGCATCAACGCACTATCAGAGCTGAATGTTTGAGTTGTACGATCGGCGCGGAAATAATCGCCGGTCCAGTAATTGTGAATAAGGATGTCGCTATAGCGTTCTGGCGCAAAGTGAAAATCAACCAGGTTTAATGTTTCAACACATTGTGCCAAACGGCCAACGAGGGCAATTGCATACGCACTCCGGTTGTAATATACGGCGTCGCGCATTTCTGCGAAAACGATATTAGGTAAAATATCACCAGATTCGTCCAAGAACATGTTTGTGTATTTACGAAGCTCTTTATTAAGAAATTCGGTTTCTTGTTCGTTTAATTGATAGCCACTTACAGCTAATGAATGGAGTAACCAAGGCAACCCATCAATACTTGGTAGACCTGGGGCATTAAATACATTACCTGCTTTATCAATACACAACTTAACCGTACCGGCGCGCATAAAATGTCGCAGTGCCCACCTTAATGTATGGTGTACGTGTGTCGTTTGATTAAGGCTAACTAATGATTGAGCAACAGTACCAAAATCCCGCATCCAAAAGAAGTTGTAATGGCCTAGACTGGTACGGTAAAAGTCACCATACCAGAGGCGATCGACGATTTGCTGACAAATTTCGCGGGCATTGCCGGGGAAACGTTCAATTTTGCCGAAATAACGGTTGTACAGTTGTCGATATTCGGCGTGAATGAGGCCGGCAACAGTACCAATAGCTCGAATAAGAGGTTTCATTATTTTGTCAGTATACCGCGAAATATCAGCAAACGAAATAGCGCAAGCGTTAAGAAGAGCGTATAATAGAAGTACAACATATAACCAAGGAGGATAGCGTATGGATGGATTAGGAATTATAACCTGGATTGTTCTCGGAGGTCTTGCGGGCTGGGTAGCCTCAATGATTGCTGGAACAAATAAGGGTCAAGGATTGATTGGTAATATCGTCGTCGGTATTATTGGTGCATTTCTTGGTGGGTTTATTTTTGGACTCTTCGGAGGCCAAGGCGTTACTGGCTTTAACTTTGGTAGCTTCTTAGTTGCCCTTGTTGGTGCAGTCGTCTTCTTGTTCATTTGGAAAGCTATTACTGGGCGCAAAACCGCTTAGTTCTAAAACTTAACTAAAACCTACAACTAGCACTCTAGACATATGAGTGCTAGTTGTTTTATACTAGTAGTAGATATGAGCAAACGAGATTATTACGAAGTATTAGGGGTGTCTAAAAATGCCTCTGCTGATGAAATTAAAAAAGCCTTTCGCCGAGAGGCTGTTCAGCATCACCCTGATAAAGAAGGTGGTAATGAAGAAAAGTTCAAAGAGCTTAATGAAGCCTATGACGTTTTAAAAGACGCTCAAAAACGACAACGCTATGATCAATTCGGTCACGCAGGTGTCGGTGGTGCAAGTGGTGGCGGCAGTTCTGCTGGCGGCAACCCATTCGAAGGCTTTGGTGGGCAAGGGTTCGACTTTGGCGATGGCCTAGGCGATATCTTTAGCCAGTTCTTTGGTGGTGGCGGTGGCCAACGTCAACGCGCTCCGCAACGTGGCCGTGATGTTGAAGTGCAACTTCAATTAACTTTTGAAGAAGCTATTTTTGGTATTGAACACGACATGACACTCGATCTTGATGATACCTGTGAACACTGTAAGGGTTCAACCGTTGAGCCTGGTCACGACATGAAAACATGTCCTACATGTCACGGATCTGGCCAACAAACACGTGTTATGAACACTATGTTCGGCGCTATTCAACAAACCGTTCCTTGTGAAACTTGTCACGGACGTGGCAAAATTCCTGAAAAAGAATGTACTGTTTGTCATGGAACAGGAACTCAACGTCGCAAGCAAACTATCAAGGTTAAAATCCCTGCTGGTATCGACGATGGCGCGACTATGCGACTTACCGGCCGAGGTGAAGCTATTACCGATGGCGAAAAGGGTGACCTGTATGTACACATTCGCGTAAAAGCAGACAAGAAGTTTACCCGTGAAGGCGATATTATTCTTTCTGAAGAGCACGTCGGTATGGTTGATGCTGCCCTTGGTACTGAAATTGAAGTTCCGACAGTAGATGGTACGGTTCGTATGAAAGTTCCAGCTGGAACGCAATCAGGGACTGACTTTAAGCTTTCAAATCATGGTGTGCCTCATATGAATAGTGAGAAGCGTGGCCCGCATATTGTGAGTATTATTGTTGATACACCTACAAAGCTTTCAAAGAAGCAAAAAGAGATTCTCTCTCAACTTGCAGACTAACTAGCAGATTATTCTGCTATGTTAGTTTGAAGAATTTCACCGGTTAATGTAAGAACATCGGCATATTCCTCTGTAGGAATGCTATGTAAGTCGTTAAACGAACGCATGAATTGCTGCAATGAACCTTCTTCGATAAGTCGAGTTTTCTCGACAAATTTCTCTCGCAGCGTATCCGTTAACAAGTCAGGTGAGTGTTCTAGAATTGTCTTAGCTGCAAGCTGGCATTCGTAGAGAGTACCAACACACTCAAGGGGTTTTTGTAATTCAGGAGAAATAAGCTCAACGATGTGTCGCTCTAATTCTGGAATGGCGATGCTGTTTTCGGTTTCAAAAATATTCTCAATTGTTTCAGGAGCAATGGCGGTAAATGCCAAACTAATAAATGCACATTTAGCACATTCTTTACACCAAAAACCCTTACGAAAACCGTGGTTGCAGCTAATAAATGAATTGCTGGCATCTACAGGCTGGTGTGTAAAAAGTTTTACAATTTGTAGTTCATGGAACGGACGTAACAGGCTGAAGTATCGAAGTGGCAAACCGAACAATAAAAGCAAATCACCAAGGTCCTTTTCAAACTCGAAAGACTTTGAATATTGGTGGTTGATTTCGATACCGTCAACCTCAAGGTTTGGTTCGTTGGCTGAATTCTCATTCGATGCAATAACGTCTCGCTTGCCAGTCATGTACGCCGTAAGCAGTGCCGAGATAGCAATAGCAGCACTGGTTGGTCGATGTCCACGGAATTTACCTTCAAGGCGCTTCGGTTCCATTTCTCGTTTGAAAAGAACCATTGGAGTTTTCAAAACATTTGCCGCTTTGTTTTGGGCTACGCCAGAACCGATCTGGAATAATGTGAAGTCAAGGTTGGCTGCTTGTAGTAAAAGGCCACTCGTTAGGCCGTCTTTACCACCACCATTAAGAAGTAGACGGCCGTTTAGCTCGCGTTCAACCTGCAAAGCGGTAAGTGATTTGGCTCCATTTGAGCTAATTACTGTTTGGGTTGCGATAGGAATATTATTTACGTATCGGAATTCGGCCATTCCGTTATATACGAGTTTTTCAAAGAAAGTAATTTCTTCAGGTGAAAGAGAGAAACCTGTTTCAATTTCCGTGAAGTACTCGATTGAAAATAGGTAAGGCGCATGAGCGATAGCAAGCCAGCGTATTAAACGATCGCTTACTTCATCAAATGCCAACACCGGATCGGAAAAAGAAAAAACGTGAGAATAATCGATGCCGTTAGCTTGGTATTCGGCAACAATTTGGCCGTCTTTAACAGAGGGCTGGTGGATAATAAGTTTCATCCCCTTATGATACACTAGGCTCTATGGAATCTAAAAAACGAATACTAATACTTATAAACCAACGAACAAGTGAAGCAGACCGAAACTGGTACTTTTTTCACGACAAAGTTACTGAATCTATCGGCTCTGATAGTAATGTAGAAGTAACGATGGGCGACATGTCGCAACTATCTCTTGAGCTCTCTGCTCATGACAGCAAAGTGTATGACCAAGAGGCTGGCTGGTCACTGGGTGATTTTGACCTCGTGGTGTTCCGATTCATTCGCCGTGAGCATGCCGTTGCCGGTGCGTGTGCACTGTTCTTGCAACGCCACAATATTCCATACATTGATACGCAAATTAAGGCGCTTCCTTATTCTAAATTCATCGCTCAAGCTATCCGTCAGAATGATGGCATGACAGGAATTCCTTCATTCTACGCTAAGCCTGCGATTGTTCGCCGTACTATTGTTGAAGATAAACTACCTTTTGAATATCCGATTATTATTAAAGATAACAACGGTCGCAAGGGGCGCTTAAACTTCATCGCCTATAGCAAAGACGAAGCGCTAAAGATTCTTGATGAAAATACCGATGTTGAATTTATTCTTCAAGCATTCATTCCTAACGAAGGGGATTACCGAATACTCGTTATCGGTGGCGAACCAAAACTGGCTATTTACCGACAAGCCTCGGGCGAATCGCACTTAAACAATACATCACAAGGTGCTTCGTCACAGGTCGTCCCAGTTGAATCGATCGCTGAAAATGTAATGGCCGACGTAGTACGTGCTGCAAAGCTTGAAAATCTACAAATTGCCGGCGTTGATTTAATGTTTCATAGCGAAACGGGACAACATTATATTCTTGAGGTAAACTCTTCCCCTCAACTAGCAACAGGAGCTGTTACAGACCTTAAGCTTAAGGCGTACACCGATTACCTAGTTGAACTCGCAAATGGCCGTGTTGTAGATTGACATTTTTGCTAATTTAAGGTATAATATTCATATGACATACGAACGTGACGGATTACTGCTTCCAGAGCGAACAGAACCTCGAATTGATGAGGAATTATTTGCTTCACTTGAATCCGTGCTAGGTTCTGGTAAAGAGGTGTATCAGCAATTGACAGTAAGCGGTGAACGCAAAACCACTGTACTTGACGCTTGGCATGAAGGTGAAGACGCTAGTCTTATCGCTGAACCACTCGAAGAAGATGACTTTACGCTCAAGCAAGCAGCGCTTCGCCAATGGAAACAAGAACTACTCGCACGTGATGACCTTGATCCAGACGTCAAGCAGCTATACCGATGGAAAGTAAACGAACACATTGCTAATGTGAATATTCTTATTGCATCGTCAAAAGGTGATATGAATAATTTCCGCCGTTGGAACGAATTTATTTACGGAAAACCAGATGAAGATATTTATCGTGGTGCGCTTGATTGGATCGCGCATGATGCGGAAACTCTTATTGCGGAAGAAGGTCAAAACCCAGCGACTGTCGAGGCGGCTCAGAATGTATTAAACATCCTTACGGACAAGCGCGGCTACCGTGAGTTGTTGGCACCTGAGGAAAAAACCTACGAAGAGGTTCGTGATGACCATATGCGTTCTACTGGCTATTACGGTTTATTGCTTGCTGGAGTTGATATGCCAACTGGTAAAGTAAACCGTGAAATTGGTGACCCAATCTTGAAGCAAGTATTAAAAAATATTGGTTCTTCTAAACCAATTGTAGATGCAAGCGGTGCAACTTGGGGGATGACGAGTGCGGGTGCTTCTCGACCTAAAGAATACAACATGATTTTAGAACGTTTTATCGGCCTTGGTCTTGGACACGAAATTGGTAGCCACGAAATTGAACGTGTGAACGGCAGTCGTGGTCCACTAGCGATTGCAGCTGAAGGTTTAGATCGTTATGAATCTGGTAACGAAGGCCGTGCGGTTATTCGTGAAGAAGTTCAATATGAAACTTTTGATGAATTCGGAAAACTCCTTCGATGGCGTGATATTATGCGCCGTCACATTGCAATTTCGTTTGCATCCGGCACTGGTGCAGATCGTCCAGCTACTTCATCTGAAACCTATGATTTTATGAATACTATCGACCTTATGTATCAAACTAAACTTAAGCCCGACCAGCCCGAAGCTGCTTTTGCGGCAGCTCAAAAGAAGACCGATGATTTACTGGCTCGTGTTCTTAAAGGTACTGACGGAGAGGGTGGTGCGTATCTAAAAGACAAAGTGTACCTTGAGGGGCATGTTGCAAACTGGCTTGAGGCTGCAACTCGTGGAGCTTCTGCTATATCAGAAGGTGACCTAGCAAAATTTGACATCTCTAATCCGAGGCATGTCAGTTCACTACAAAAGTTCGGCCTACTGCCTGTAGCAGAATAGGAATAGCCATGACTACTCGATATCCATTCCCGACAGCGGCATATAGTTACTTTTCTTCAGTAAACAAGCAATCTCAGAAGAAGAAGTTTTTGTCAGGTTCAATTGCTGAGCCTGTTTTTCGGTATAAATCAGGTCTGACATGCGCTATTCTTGAAAAACGTATCTCTGAAGTAGCAACTCACCCTGCACTCCAGAAGCATCTCCAGCTTGTACTAGCATCGTTAAAGTTGCGAAAAGATCCAAACCTTCTTGAAGAATTTAGGGCTGCGAACGAATCGGTATATCAAACTCCAAATGCGGAGCTTGCTACAGCGATTCTTTCGCACATTGCTCATAAAGTGACGAAACAAGACCAGCCGTACTGGGGCGAAGTACTACAATTACTTGGCGTAGACTCTTTTAATAATAGAGTAGAAGGTCCAAGCGCTGTTTTGTTTAATACATATCGTGAGTATCTTGAGCGATACACCACACTCCCAAAGGCTGGTGACAGTGTTCAGACCGCGCTTCAGAAGCAACTTGATATAACTGGTCTTTCTTCTGATGGATGGCGTGTACGGCTTCTTAAGGGCAATGAGCATGCACATACTTACCATAGTGCTAAAACTATTTCGATTGGTGAAGAGTATACCCCTCGACTCCCATCCGCTGTGAAACGTATTGTTATTCATGAAGTGCTGGGGCACGCAACTCGAGGAATGCAAGCTTCAACCGATGAAAGCGAAGGTTTTGCTATTGTCCTTGAGCAACTGACAAAAGAGAAGTTCTCATATCGACGTTCGTACCGTTATCTCGCGGTTGCGCTCGGCTGGGGAGTGTTTGGTACGCCAGCGACATTTAGTGAAGTATATGAAATACTTTGGCGTTTAATGAAAATTCATACCGGCTACTCAGTACGTGATGCAAAAGAACATGCTTTTGACGAATGTTACAGGGCGTTTAGGGGCGGACGACCGGACGTTGCCGGTGCGGTATTTCTAAAAGATGCTGTGTATTTCTCAGCTAATATTGATATGTGGAAAGTGCTGAGCGACCAAGAACTCAGCTATAATGAGTTTGTAGATATTATTGAAGGAAGGCGGACAATCTTGTCATGAAACAAGTAATTATTGTTGGATCGCGAAACAGTGGTTCAAAAAACAATCCGGACGAAATTGCACGCTTCATCGCCTTAAACGATGCGCAGGTAACTCGAGTATATTGGGAAGATCTCATATTCTCAGTTAAGTCGAATGTCGTGAGTATTACGGCCGGAGATGTTGATGTTCTCAATTCAGACGCTGATTTGGTTATTGCTGTGGGTTGGTATAAGAATGGCAAAAAATCTATTTATCGTGACGTCGCGTTTTCTCTTGCTGTAGCCTTAAAGCACCACGGCATTGCCTTCTGGAATAGCGAAATGGCGCACCAACGCTCAACCACTAAGTTGTCTGCAATGGTCCAACTTGCACTTGAAGGCGTACCGGTGCCTGACAGTCTGTTTAGTATTGATACAAAAAAGGCATTGGCAACAAACCCTGTGTATCCCTACGTTATTAAAGCAATTGCAGCCAGCCGAGGCGCTTCAAATTACTTAGTTGAAAACGAAGACCAATTGGCGAATGTGAATGTGAAAGAAGGCTACTTTTTGATTCAACCATTCTTGCCGAATGACCACGATTTACGGATCATTTGTTTCGGTGGTGAACCAACGCTTGTGCTTCGTCGCTCACGCCAAGCAGATGCCGACACTCACATGAATAACACCTCTCAGGGCGGTACGGCGGAGTGGTTAGAGCTTTCAAGCATTTCGCTTGAGCTATTGACATTATCGCGAAAAGTGTGTACAATAATGGGTAGAGAAATGGCGGGCATTGACCTTATTCCAGACAGTTCCTCGAGTGCCGGCTATAGCTGCCTTGAAGTGAATGCTGTTCCGCAATTAACCTCTGGAACAGATAGTGATAAAAAATTAACAGCGTTTGGTGAAGCAGTACGCGACCTACAAGGAGATTTCTAATGAAGATTGGTATTATTACACGTACTCCTGGGTACACAGTTAAACGTTTACGTGAAGAAGCAAAAAAGCGCGGACACACTGTTAAAACTATTAAATATCCTGAGTGTTATGTTGGTATTCAACAAAATAACCCAACGGTATATTACCGTGGGCAAGACTTAAATGACTTTGACGCAATTATTCCACGTATCCTTCCTGGTATGACTACGTATGGTACGGCTATTGTTCGTCAATTCGAAATGATGGGTGTTTACACACCTGCTAAATCAATTGCTATTAGCCGTTCACGCGACAAGTTGCGTTCTATTCAGCTACTCAGTAAATCTGGTGTTGGCATTCCTAAAACAGTGTTCTCACGTGAGACAAGCGACGTTGATGATCTCGTAAACCACGTTGGTACACCGGTTATTATTAAGTTAGCATCTGGTACTCAAGGTAACGGTGTTGTGCTTGCGGAAACTCGCAAGGTTGCCCGTTCGGTAATCCAGGCTTTCTACGTGAATGATACAGCTTTCTTGATTCAAGAATTTATCGAAGAATCTGCTGGTACTGACATTCGTGCGTTCGTTGTTGGCAACCAAGTTGTTGCAAGTATGCAACGTCAAAGCCTTGACGACGACTTCCGTTCAAACATTCACCAAGGTGGTAGCGGTACAGCAATTAAGCTCACCGATGAAGAAAAGCGTGTCGCATTAAAGGCTGCTAAGGCTATGGGTCTTGCCATTTGTGGTGTTGACCTTATGCGTTCAAGCCGTGGCCCACTTGTGCTGGAAGTAAACTCTGCACCTGGCCTTGAAGGTATCGAAGAAGTAACCGGCCGAAATGTCGCGTTAAAGATTATCGAATACATTGAGCAGAACGCAAAGCGCTCAAACAAAAAAGACCGTGTCGGCGCGTAACCCGCTTCTGTTATACTAGTCCCTATGGACAAACTTCGCTTACTGGTATGGCGGTCTTCAACCACCATTATTCTCATCATTGGCTTGGTTTTAATTTTAGTTGGATTAGTTGTTTCTTTTACTCTGACAACATTTAAGCCCACTACTCAGGTTCGCCTAGGTAGTGGTGTTTATTCTTTGTGGCTTGCAGATAATGACACTACTCGTATTCAGGGATTGTCGAATGTCGACAAATTGCATTTGAATGGTGGCTTGTTGATGGCATATGACAATAATGACACGCATGGTATTTGGATGAAAGATATGAATTTCCCATTAGATCTTGTATGGCTCGATAACAACAAAAAAGTCGTGTATATTGTGAAAAATGCTCCACCGGAGAATCCTGTATCTACGGTGTATGTGCCTAAAGACCCTTCTCGATATGTGCTTGAACTACCAGCTGGTAGCGTTAAAAAAGCTGGAATTAAAACAGGGGATACTGCCAGTTTCAAGATAGATGTATAATAGCAGTATGATAGTACCCGCTGTATTTATTGGCCTTGCAGTCCTTTTGTTTCTCGGCTCATTCTTGTCAAAACGCCGTTTTGGACTACTTGGGCTCGCGCTCACAGCAGGGGCGACGTTGAGTACGATATGGAGCTACGATGCAGGCCTACTTATTGCTAGCACGGGCTTAGTACCTTCTGGTCCTATGACAAATGCCGTCGCTTTATCACTCGTAGTATTAATGCCGGCAATTGTATTGTTATTCCATGGCTATAAATACAAAGCGTTATTCTCTCGAATAATTGGTTCATTATTGTTCACAATTTTAGCGCTCGCTTTCTTACTAGAGCCAATTGGCTTTGCATTACCTCTAGAAGGCGATTTAGCATATTGGTATAAACAAGCGGTCAGTTATAAAGATCTCGTGATTAGTATCGGTGTTATTTTAGCGGTCATCGATTTGTTCTTTACGAAACCGGCACATGTTGCCGAGAAGAACAGCAAGAAAAAATAGGGACATTGACAAACGCACCTCTGTTGTTGTATAGTGCATAAGGTCGTGGGCCAGTAGCTCAGCTGGTTAGAGCACCTGCCTTTTAAGCAGGGTGTCATGGGTTCAAGTCCCATCTGGCCCTCCATGCAATTATTTGCGACAAACGAAGGTTAATCAGTAAAAAGTTTAACCTTCAAATAAAGAACATCCCATTTTCGCTACCGGGGGTGTTTTTTATTTGGAGAACTTTTATACTATTAAGTAGAAAAGAGTACAAAATGTCATTTCAAGCATACCTAGATAATATTGAAGAGAAGACGGGCAAGACCCCTAATGATTTTATTGCGCTTGCAAAAGAAAAAGAGCTAGATCGAACAGACGTTAAAGCTGAAGTAATTGTTGAATGGCTTCGAGCCGATTTTGGTTTAGGCCGGGGCCACGCTATGGCTATCGTTCACGTAATCAAGCATGGTGCAGTTATTTCAGACAAACACGTTGGAAATGCCGGCTCACATGCAGACGAGTCGAATACTCTTAGGCTTGATGGCAAAAAGTAGTACAAAAACTTTTGAAGGTGTAAACCTTGGGGGTTGGTTACTTGTTGAGCGTTGGATGAATCCAACTCTTTTTAAAGGTACCGATGCAGAAGATGAATATTCACTTATGCAAACAAAAGATGGTGCGACGCGGATAGAGGCTCATAGGAAATCATTTATCACCGAAGAAGATTGGAAGTGGCTCGCTGCTCATAAAATTACGCATGTTCGACTGCCGGTAGGGTATTGGGCACTTCAAGATGATGCACCTTATACAAACGTTACAAAGCATCTTGATTGGGCATTCGCCATGGCGGAAAAATATAAGATCAATATCTTACTCGACTTGCATGCGCTTAAGGGCTCACAAAATGGTACTATCCATAGTGGAAAAATAGGTGCGGTGAAGTGGCGAGCCTATGAACAAGATTCTTTGGATGCACTAGAAGAACTTGCCATTAGGTATCGTAATTCCTCTGCCTTATGGGGAATTGAAATAATTAATGAGCCAAAAGTTCTTGGTAATTACATTGCACTGCTTCGTTATTATCGTGATGCCTACAAGTTGCTGCGAGGAATAGTTCGCCATGGTACCTATACGGTGTTTCAGGATGGGTTTGTTCCACTGCTGTTCTCTGGTGCGCTATGGTCACGAAAAAATTATCCTGTCATTATGGATACGCACTTCTATTTAGCTGTACCGCAATTGTTTTCCTGGATGACGCCCAGGCAATATGATCGTTTTCGTAGAGCTCTGTTTGGTGGGGCATTGCTTTTAACTATATGGCGCCAACCGGTGATTGTAGGAGAGTGGAGTTCTATCTTGCCCCAACCTATGTTTAATCGTGTACCTCAGGACGAACATTATGCGATGCTTGCAGCGACAATACAACGACAGCGGCGCGCTTATCGGCATGCAATGGGGCGATTTTACTGGAATTATAAAACAGAAGGCGAAGGTATGTATAACTATCGCTCATTAGTTGAAACGGGCACAATTAATGCATAACTAGTTCATCTTCCATCGCTATTATAAGTAGGTGGGTTGGTGGTTTCGGCAATATGTACATTCGTCCTGGGGCATTGCCGTCCTTTGTGCCACGTTCGTAATTGGTGTGTGGTTGGCTCTTTTGTTGCGAGTGCCAATCTGGCTTGGCGTGGCAGTACTCCCATTGGTAGTGGTATCTTTTTGGCACTTGCGAGTGTATGTATTACCTGTGCTTGCTTGCACAGGGTTGTGTATAGGTTTGGGCTATGGCTCGGCAGCTTTGGGTGAACGCGATGCGTATGCATTTTATATTGGGCATTCGGTCGAGCTTACTGGAAAAGTAAAAGAAGATCCAAGTCGCAATAGTGCAGGTTTATCATTACAGCTTGATACTGTCACTATCGAAGGCGTTAACTTGCCCGGTAGCGTGCTTGTCAGCCTTTCGAGTAATGACATTAAACGTGGCGATATCGTAACGGTAAGAAGCCTGCTGAAGCCTGGCTTCGGTAGTTTTCCGGCAAGTATGAGCCGAGCGACACTTATATCATTGGTTCGCCCCGTGCCTGGAGATGCTGGAAGGGTAGTGCGTGATTGGTTTGCAGATAAGATCCGCATTAACATCGCCGAGCCGCAAGCTAGTTTAGGCATCGGGTTTTTAACGGGTCAAAAAAGTGCCCTCCCTGACGACCTTTCGGATGCTTTGAAGGTCGCTGGGTTAACGCATATTGTCGTTGCGAGCGGTTACAACCTGACTATATTAGTGCGCATGGCGCGACGCTTATTTATACGGTTCTCCAAATACTTATCGGCAATATCGTCAGGTGTGATGATAACGATGTTCATGGCCGTTACGGGTTTAAGCCCAAGTATGACGCGTGCCGGTTTGGTGTCGGGGTTAAGTTTACTCGCTTGGTATTACGGCTATCGATTCCATCCACTTATATTGTTGCCATTTGCTGCAGCTATAACCGTTGCCTTGCAACCAAGTTACGTATGGGGAGATTTGGGGTGGCAATTAAGCTTTGCGGCCTTTGCTGGTGTCATGATTATCGCCCCGTTATTGCAGCGTTATTTTTATGGCGAAAAAGAACCCGGGGTATTTAGGCAAATACTCGGTGAGACGATTGCTGCTCATATAGTGACCGTACCAATTATCGCAACTGGCTTCGGGGTTATTTCTAACGTTGCTGTGATCGCTAACGTGCTGGTTGTTCCGCTCGTTCCTTTAGCAATGTTGCTGACATTTATTTCAGGAATATGGACGATTATTGGTTTACCGTTTGTTTGGCTTGTCGCAGTACCAACCGGTTGGCTATTAACCTATATGACAACCGTTGCAACCTTTGTATCTGAACTATCTTGGGCACAAAGTGAGTTACAGCTTGAGCTGTGGGTATGGGGTGCGTATGTGTTAGTAGTTGCTTTAGCCTGTGTGTGGATGACCAGGGCAACTAGATACGATTTACGAGAAGCCAATACGGTTATTTAATTAGCGTGGGCGATTGCGCGCAACTTCACGTGCCATGTCGGCAAATACATCATCAATAAGGTCGGGGCTAAATTCGCCATGTTTCTTTTGTACTGCTGTGCGAATCAAGAAATCAGCGAGTGCTGGGTTTTTTGGCAATACTGAACCATGCAGGTATGTACCAATAACGTTTTTGTAACGCGCACCCTCGTTGCCGTCAGCAGAGTTATTTCCGGCTCCTTTAATGACGGTTGCAAGTTGTTTTACTTTAGAACCAAGGTGAGTTTGACCACTGTGGTTTTCGTACCCAATAATGTCGCCAAATTCTTCAGAGTGGGTAATGATGTTACCGATAAGCCGTTCGTTTGTGCCGTAGGTTTCGATATCAAGAATGCCAATACCATCTAGCTGGTTGCCGGCTAGTGTTTTAAAGAAGTGTCCGAATAGTTGGTATAAGCCACATACCATAAGCATTGGCACGCCGGCGTTTGCCCATTGCTGAAGTTGCGGTCCAATTTTAATAAGATCGGCATGGATTATTTCTTGTCCGCTGTCTTGGCCGCCACCGCCAATAACGATATCAACTTTTTTAGGAAGGACGTCACCAATATTGTACTCAATAACAACTGGGGTATAGCCGTACCATTCGAGACGTTTCTTTATGACAAGAAGGTTTCCGTTATCGCCATAAATATTCATATCCTTTGGATACAACTGCAAAATAGTAATTGCTTGCTTTTCCATTAGGCAACTACCTCCACACGAGTAATTTTAGAAAGTTCTTTTCGAAGAGTGAGCATGGCGGTATACGTACAATAAATACGTTTCGGGGTGTCGGGGTGCATAGAAATAAACTCTTGTAGTGCTAATGGAAGTTCTGTTTGAACCTTTTCTACTGGTACATCGTCGTACTGCATTCGAAGGGCCATGTCGTACGCACGAATTCCACTAATATAAACAGGTTCATTTTCAAGGGTAGTAAAGTCAACATCCCATAGCCATGACATGTCACGACCATCGGCGTAGTTGTCGTTAATAGCAATCATGGTGGCGTAGCCTTTTGGATCGTATGATTGTAACCCGAGTCGGAAGCCTGAAGGGTTCTTAACTAGCACTAGCTCAAGCGGTTGGTCGCCAACCGTTAATACTTCACCGCGTCCAAATGCAGGAGTGACGGTTGAAAGTGAGCCAAGTAGGCTGTTCATTGAAGCTTCCGGTACGATCGCTCGCGCTAAGGCTAATGCTGCGGCACTGTTGAAGATATTATAAACGCCACGCAGTTTAAGGGGTGTTACGAAGTCTTTTCCAGCAACGGTGAAAGCGGCGCCCTTGTCGTTAAAATCTTTTAGAGTTACATCGGCATCGGGTCGAGTAGTCTTTTTGCTGGCTTTGCCGTGAAGGTCATCGTCGCTAGGAAAGTGTGAAAGAAGTGAGTCGTTCAGGCCAAAGTATCGAACATCTGTTGAAAGCTTGTCCGCAATTTTAAGAACTCGTGAGTCTTCACGATTAATAACGACGGTTTCGGTAGTGGCTTGAGCGATTTTCTCAAGCATGCGGGCTGTAGCATCAATTTCACCAAAGCGGTCAAGTTGGTCACGCATAACATTGAGGAGTAGGCTATAGCGTGGCGGAATAATTTCTACGAACTTAACGGCGTGGGCTTCATCGAGCTCGAGTACGGCAATATCGGCATCTAGTTTACCCTTCATATTAATGTCACCAAGTAGTGCAGCGGCAACACCGCGAACAAAGTTACTTCCGGTTCGGTTGGTGAACACTTTCAAGCCTTGGCTTTCAAGAAGGGCTACAACCATTTTTGTGGTAGTTGTTTTACCGTTGGTACCACTAATAACTACAACCCCCTTAGGAAGTTGGCTAAGAATACTCGGAATAAAGTCTGGGCTTATTTTCTCGACAAATAGGCCAGGGAGGGCTGATCCACCACCGCGCAAACGCGCAGCGTATCGGACGGCTTTGCCCAGGATAACTACAAAGGGTTGTGGCATAAGTTCTATTATATCGTATATGGAGCGACCCCCTGCTATAATAACTGTATGTTCTTGGTGGGAATACTTTCCTGGTGGTACGGTCGTGGCTGGTTAGGGCAGTGGCGTCGTGTAAATGACCGATGGCGGACAACCGTTCAGTACTTTTCTATTGGTCAGCTTTTTGCCACTTTGTTCTCACCATTTCGGCAAATATCAGCTGGAAATACGAGCGATCCAAACCCAATTACGGCTCTTAGGGCAGTGTTTGACCAACTTATCTCACGCGTAATCGGTGGCTTTGTCCGTATGATTACTGTGTTCGTAGGTATTATGGTGATCTCACTTCAAGTTATATATGAGCTGCTTCTGTTGGTCTTCTGGTTGTTTCTTCCTGCACTGCCAATAGTTGGTTTTGTTTTGCTTGCGTTAGGATGGGTGCCGACATGGAGATAAACCTTTTCAACTGGCATAGCCGCCGTGCACAATACGCTCGCTTAGGGAGGGCACTTTCTCCATGGATCATTGTTCTTAAATTAACGCTCGTAGTCCTTATTGTCGTTGGCGTTATGGCACTCGCTGTTGGTATGGCGATTGGATGGGCACTCGTTGGTTTAGCGGCTATCCCAATTATGATTGTTGAATGGTACAACTACGAGCTGAAAGATGTCGTAACTGATAAAAAAGGTACATCAATAGACAGTTTGCTTGATAGTGAACTGCTGGCTTTGCTACCTGAGCAACCCTCACCGAAAGAAATTGCTCTGGCTTTAATGCGGGTAAATGGTGGTTTGTTCTTCGATGTACGTTTCGGAGTAGGGGGAAGTTTCTTGAAAGAAGTCGCTTCTGATAACCGCGAAGATACTGCTGCCATTTTTCAAGAAGCATTAGTCATTGCGCAGCAAGTTGATGGACGTATTAGTCCTGGGGTGATGATACTGGCGATGGTACGGCAGTTGCCTTCTCGTGAAACCCTTCTTGGGCATTTGCAACTTTCAGAAGACGATCTGATTCGCGGTATTCAGTGGTATCACCATCTGAAAGACCTGATTGAAAAATCAAAGAAGCGACCAAAACAAGCCGGTGGCATTGGCCGCGACTGGTCATTTGGTTGGATTCCAAACCTGTCTCGTTTTGGTTCGAACATTTCACAAAGTGGTACATTAGCCCGAGGTGAAATTCGTACAGACGTACTGACGCAACTTGTGAATTCACTCGCTAATAATTCTGGAGTGATTGCTTTAGTAGGTAAGGATGGCGTAGGTAAGACTGAACTTGTGTACGAACTTGCTGAAAAATTAATGTTTCCAAATGAAACTATTCCAAAGCAATTGCACTATCAACAGGTCTTTATGCTTGATGCATCAAGGCTTGTTTCTGTAGCGAACGAACGTGGTGCCTTGGAACAACTGGTCAGTACGCTACTTGGTGAGGCATATGCTGCAAAAAATATTATTGTCTGTCTTGATAACGCTGAACTGTTCTTTGAAGATGGTGTCGGCTCTGTAGATTTGACGAGGCTTCTATTGCCAATTATTGAAGCTGGGCGATTGCGCATGATTTTAACGATGGACGAGCAGAAGTTCTTGCAGATATCTAAGCGCACACCGGCGATGGCTTCTGGTGTAAACCGAATTACCATTCAGCCAACCAGTGAAACTGACACGTTGAAGGTACTTGAAGACCACCTACCGACAATTGAGTACAAACGAAACGTTACCTATATGTACCAAGCTTTGAAAGATGCCTACCGTTTAAGCCAACGCTATGTGTATGATATTTCCATGCCTGGCCAGGCGATTAGCCTTTTGGAATCTGCAGCTGATTACGCAGAGGGTAAGTTGGTAACATCTCGTTCGGTCGCTGCGGCTATTGAACAATCAACAGGTGTGAAGACCAGCGCCGCAAGCAATGAAGAAGAACGTAATACATTGCTTAATTTGGAATCATTGATTCATGACCGTATGATTGGCCAAGAACGTGCAGTGGGTGTTGTATCTGACGCACTCCGTAGGGCTCGTGCTGGGGTACGTAACCAAAACCGCCCAGTTGGTACTTTCCTGTTCTTAGGCCCAACCGGTGTTGGTAAGACAGAGCTGGCGAAGTCTCTGGCAGCAGTGTTCTTTGGCGGAGAGAAAAATATCATCCGGCTTGATATGAACGAGTACGTTTCAAGTAACGATGTTGCGCGTCTGATTGCCGATGCGAGCGATAACTCTGCTAGCTTAACGGCGCAGGTGATGAAACAACCATTCAGCGTTGTGCTATTGGACGAGGTTGAAAAAGCTCACCCGGCCGTCATTGCCACATTGCTGCAACTTCTTGACGAAGGTATTTTACGCGATGTGCGTAACCGCGAAGTGAGCTTTAGGGATACCGTTGTGATTGCCACTAGTAACGCGGGTGCAGATAGAATTCAAGAATACATCCACAGGGGATACTCACTTGATCAATTTGAAGAGACATTTGTCAATGAACTTGTCAGTAGTCGTTTATTCCTCCCTGAATTCTTAAACCGTTTTGACGAGATTGTCGTGTTTGGTCCGCTTGATAAGCCACAGCTCTTGAAGGTTGTTGATCTGATTCTGGAAGGTGTGAATAAAAACCTCGAAGAACAGAAGATTACAGTGAGCCTTACGCCCGATGCAAAAGAATACTTAGTTGATGCTGGGTACGATCCTCGACTTGGTGCGCGACCAATGCGACGCGTTGTGCAACGTGCAGTCGAAAGTAACGTGGCGAAGTTAATTCTTAGTGGTAGATTACAACCAGGTCAAACGGTTCAGCTTACACGTGACCACGTCGCTTCGATACTTGATAGAAAGCAACAAGCTGACGATATCGCTAATAGCGAACCGCTTAGTTAGTTTATATAAGAGAATTCTCGCAGATTAAATTACAGCCATAGTGTTACCGTAACAATATGAAGACAAAAATGTGGGTACGACGAACAGGTGGCGCACTGCTTACACTGGGGGCATCGGTCGCATTGTTTTTTGCCCAGTCTTCTTACTGGGTAAACCATTCAATTTTTAACCAGCAGAACTTTTCTACAATAGCTACTGAAGCAGTGCTTCAACCTGATAGCCGTGATGCAATCGCATCAACAGTTGTAGATAGAACCCTTGAAGACCGACCCGTGGTTCAGCGATTAATAGGTGATAGGGCACAGAAGCTTGTGAGTTCACTTTTAGCAAGTGATTTTAGTACCCAGGCGGTGTCAAGGGTAGTTAGTGCGACGTATAAATATATTACAACTTCGGACAGGCAAGATATTGTCATTGAACTTGCCGGTATTAAAGCGCCCGTATCAAAAATTATTACACTCGTGCAACCGGAGGATTCAGATTTAGCAACTACTGTCGATTCAATACCTGATGAAATACTTCTTGTTGAAAGTGATTCCTTCCCGGATTTATCGCGGCTTGTAACGACAATGCTCTGGGTAGGGCCACTTATGTGGTTAGCTGCCTTGGGGTTGTTTGCGGGTTTTATATATATGCATCGACGGAAATATGCCAGAGCGGTGTATATCGTAGGCTTAAGTATTGGGCTCGTTGCACTTTTCGGCATCTTAACCCGCCCATTCGTGCCGCCACCTATCGCCTCGCTCCTTCCGAGAAGTGATTTACGACCAGTGGTACAGAATATTTCCGATGCGTTTTTGGCACCGTTTCAAGCTCAAATGGTAATAATGTTGATTGTGGTGGCTGTTGCTATCGCACTGTTTAGTTTACGGAAGGTGATTGCACGACAGTTTCAAAGGCTATCTCTGTTAATTTCGCCGAAAACACCAGAACCTATAAAGGAAAAAGCACCCGCGAAAAAGAAATAACTCCCGAAATAGGAGTTATTTAATAATCTTGGGGCGAATGATGGGGATTGAACCCACTACCTCCGGTACCACAAACCGGCGCTCTAACCAATTGAGCTACATTCGCCAAATTGTGAATGCCCGGCTTTAACCGAACAGTAGCTATTGTAACAGATTGAGCCTGAGATGGAAATATGCTACAATACCTACTTATGCGGGCGTCGTATAATGGCTAATATGTCTGCCTTCCAAGCAAACGATGAGAGTTCGATTCTCTCCGCCCGCACCATAGAAACAGGACATCATAATGCGATGTCCTTTTTCTATTGGTAATTATTCCAATCGGCACAAGTACTCTTATGCGAGTATAATAAGAGCAGGTATATAAGCAGGGAGGTAGAATGGACACGATATGTGATATTTGTGAAATTCGGCCCGCAACCCACCGCGTGCAGGTAACGCAAAATGGACAAACCGCACAACTGAATGTTTGTGACATTGATTATCAACGTCTGCAGCAGCAGGCTGGTTCTAGTTCTCCCTTCGAATCGTTATTTTCTGGTACTGATTCCTTTGGGTCTTTTGAGCAGGCATTTTCTCGACCACAGCGCCAACAAGTAGCTGGCATTGAAACGCTTCTTTCTGACAGTGCAAAAGATATTATTCAAAAAGCTGGCCACTGCGCCTACGATTTTGGCAGGAAGGAAGTCGATACCGAGCACCTTCTATACGCACTCGCCGACAATGATGTTGTTACTGAAATTTTAAAACAGTATAAATTAAAACCTGATGATATTAAGGGATATATAGATAAAAATGCCCCAAAAGGGCAAAAGAGTAGTACTCAAGATGAGATGGGTGTTAGTCCTCGTGTTAAGAGCGTACTGCAAGGCGCGTATCAAATTTCGCGTGAGTTAGGACATAGTTATATTGGCCCTGAGCATTTATTAATCGCACTTGCAGTCGAGCCTGAAGGTATGGCTCATGAAGTGCTTGAGAAATATAGCCTTACGCCAGAAAGCTTGCGGGCTAAAACGACAAAAGTAGTAGGAGAGGGGGCTGAAGGTGGTAAGGTTGAGGCCCAATCCAATACCCCCGAGGTTGATAAATATTCTCGCGACTTAACTGAGCTAGCCCGCAGCGGAAAACTAGATCCTGTCATTGGCCGCAATGATGAAATTCAAACGACAATCGAAATTTTAAGCCGCCGAACAAAAAATAACCCTGTACTTATTGGCGAGCCGGGAGTGGGTAAGACGGCCATCGTAGAAGGCCTCGCTCAGCGCATCGAGGCAAAAGAAGTGCCAGAAGTGCTTGAAGACAAACGTGTTGTTGAGTTAAGCCTCATGAGTGTCATTGCAGGAGCTAAGTATAAAGGTGAATTCGAAGAACGCATTAAAGCAGTAATCGACGAGATTGTTGACCATAAGGATGAACTTATCGTCTTCGTTGACGAAATTCACACGATGGTTGGCGCTGGTGGCGGTGAAGGTGGTATGGACGTCGGTAATATTATGAAGCCTACCCTTGCTAGGGGCGAGCTACATCTTATTGGCGCAACTACCCTTACGGAGTATCAAAAATACATCGAAAAAGACGCTGCTTTAGAGCGTCGTTTTCAACCTGTCATGGTCCCAGAGCCTACCTTGGAGCAGGCGATGGAGATAATTCGTGGCTTGCGTGACAGCTATGAGGCGCACCACAAAGTAAAGATTGACGACACCGCTGTTGTGGCCGCGGTTGATCTAAGCGACCGCTATATCACCACTCGCTTCCTTCCCGACAAGGCCATCGACCTAATTGACCAAGCGGCAGCACGTGTACGTATTGCAAGCGATACGCGTACGTCGGAAATCGCTAAATACGAGGAGGACATCGCACGGCTCAAGCGTGAGGAAGAATCTGTTCGGAATCAAAAGAAGATCGACGAGGCAGACAAACTTAAAAAAGAAATCGATACCCTTACGAAGCAAAAAGACGAACTGCTTGAAGTGTGGAAGCGCGAAAAGGGTGTTTCAACGGCCATTGTTACAGCAAGTGATATTGCACAAATCGTCAGCAAATTAACTGGGGTGCCTGTCACCGAATTAACAGAAGAAGAAAAACAAAAGTTATTGGCATTGGAGGATAAACTTCATCAGAGGGTGATTGGTCAGGCTGAAGCGGTGGATGCTGTGAGTGATGCGGTTCGCTTGTCGCGGGCAGGATTAACGCAGGGTTCACGCCCGATTGCTACCTTTCTCTTCCTAGGACCAACGGGGGTTGGTAAAACAGAGCTCGCCAAAGCACTGGCCTGGTCGGTCTTTGGGAGTGAAGACACCATGATCCGTATCGACATGTCGGAATATATGGAACGTCATACAGTCAGCCGTTTAGTAGGAGCTCCTCCCGGATATGTGGGGTATGACGAAGGAGGCCAATTAACAGAAGCTGTACGACGACATCCTTATAGTGTGATTTTGCTTGATGAAATCGAGAAGGCTCATTCGGACGTGTACAATATTCTTCTCCAGGTATTTGACGATGGCAGATTAACCGACGGAAAAGGTCGTGTGGTTGATTTTACTAACACGATCATTATTTCAACAAGTAACCTCGGCAGTCATGTCATTATCGAAAACAATAACGCGGATGCCAAAGCTAAGAAAGATAAAAAAGCCTTGAAGGCTGAGCTTATGGAAGTACTCAGAGGCCATTTTCGCCCTGAATTTATCAACCGCATAGATGACATTATTGTTTTCGACAGCCTTAATGAAGCCGAAATTAAAAGCATCGTACGTCTTCAACTCGAAAAGGTGTCACAACTGTTAGCGGGCCAAGGTGTTACTCTTTCCTTTAGCGATACATTAATTAGTGACCTTGCAAAACGGGGATATCAGCCAGAGTTCGGAGCAAGGGAGCTTCGCCGTCTTATTAAAACTGATATTGAGAATGTATTGGCGCGTAAATTATTATCTGGAGACATAAAAGAAGGGTCAAGCGTGCTAGCAGAGTATTCTGCAAAGAGCGGTGTAAATATTAAAGTAAAGAATTAACCGCATAGTATAAGTTCTAACTTCGTCTAATATTGAGCAGATAAAGTTCGAAGTGTGTCGGTGAGGGGGCACTAAAGAAAAAAGATATCCAACGTGATATCTTTTTTCTTTGGTTTCGAGTTGAGACAAATTGAACTCTCATCGGTCTCCGCCCCCTCGTGTTATTATTGACCAATGAATACCCTCGACCTCCCGGAACATCCAACCCTAAAAGACTACCAAACCTACATGCAAGCAATGGTTCTTGAACGTGGCTTCGATAAGGAAACTGTATCTGAAGTGTTTCTTCTGTTAGTTGAAGAAGTGGGCGAGCTAGCAAAAGCGATTCGCAAAACGAATGGCCAAAAAATTGACCTTTCACGCAAACAGCACGAAGTTGAAGAGGAAGCTGCAGATGTCTTTTGGCTTGTCATCGACCTTTGTAACAGGTTAGATATCGATTTAGAAAAAGCTTTTCGCGAGAAGGAAGCTAAGAACAAAACGAGAGTGTGGCAGTAAGTCTACTCGTCTTCGAGTAGTTCCGCAGCGTCGGCATCTTCCTTGGTTTCGTGAATTGTGCCATGCTCGTGCTCTGGTGGTGAATAGATTGAATAAAGCTTCAAAGGCTCTGTGCCTGTGTTAGTAACATTGTGCCAAACACCTGCAGGAACGAAGATTGCAAAATCATCTTCGGCATCCCATGTTTCAAGGTCAAGTTCAGTCGGCCCCATTTGTACTGTAGCGAGGCCTTGCTCAATCCGTAAGAATTGATCGTGATCTGCGTGGACTTCGAGTCCAATATCGTCGCCAGGTTGAATTGACATGAGAGTCATCTGTAGATTGCCACCTGTCCAAGCAGCTGTTCGGAAGTTATTATTTTCAAGAGTAAGCTCTTCGATGTTTACCACAAAAGGGTATGGTCCATTATCTTGCATATATGTCCTCCTTATTTCATATCTATTATACCGTAAATGACTGGTATAATAACAGATACGCCCCGGTAGCTCAGTTGGATAGAGCAGAGGACTTCTAAGCCTAAGGTCACAGGTTCAAATCCTGTCCGGGGTACCAAATTTATTATGCTTTTTTGTTATGTATATTTAAACTATGATGAGAACTAATGAGTACCGAAAAAGACATATCTAGCCGTATCCTAATGGGTCAATCATACTTACGATCAGGAGATGAAGATCCTCAAGTTTTTGATGTATACCAATTAGCTCCTGAATTGCCCGAGTCTGCTAAAAAAAGAGAAATTTGTTTTGATCATCTTCGACAGGGCACTGCATCAGAGTTAATGGGTGATTTTGATTTGGGTGGAGTTCACTTTCCAGAACGAGATGAGCCGCAAGAGATAACAACCCAACTCTCCTGCAAAGGAGTTAGTTGTATATTGAAGAAGTGTGGGTTAATTGTTGAGCAGTTTGAGGCCAACGGGAAAAAAATAGGTGAAATGAGATTTACTTAGTAGCTAGAGTTTTGACCTGCTAAATAAATCGCAAACAACGTATTAAAATCGCGCTGTATCATTCTCTCCTCGGTAGCTTTATCTAAACTTCCAAGTTGATTTGTGTAATAACTCCGAGTTGATTCCAGCATCTCTAGCTGTAGTTTTCTAATTAAGTTGGCAGTACCTGCGTCTCCCCTTGGAACAGCTTCCATAAGGAATTCAAAGAATGCAATTTTATTTGTGCGAACGCTTTCGTCGTTATCTTCGAGTAAGGGAAGAATTCCTTCACCCCATCGTTGAATTTGTTCGTGAAGCTGTTTTTTATACGTTTCTTGAAGTGGCCAATTTTCAGTCGGCTTAAATGCTTCAGTATTATTCATGGCAGTGCCTTTCTGTACCCTTTAAGCAAAGACGTACATTGTGTTAGTTGAAGAAGAAGTGCCTTTTGAAGTCAAAAGGGGATTATCATAGATTACATTTTTTTCGAAAGTAATGCAAGGAGATTTTAGTGTAGACTAATGAGATGCATTACGCTTACCGTATCGGACGATACATATGGTTCTTTCTTATCTACAGTCTGTTGGGCGCGTTTGTTGAGACGTTGTTTAGGCTAATAACCGAGCATCGACTCTATGGTGTACATGGCTTTCTTCACTTACCGATATTTCCAATCTATGGAATCGGAGCGCTGCTCATAATATTCGTGTTAAGAAATCGGGTACGTCACATTGTTCCACTATTCTTCGCCGGTGCATTATTAGCGACAGGTCTAGAATTTATTGCCCACTGGCTTATTGAAACGGTGTTTCATGAGAGAATTTGGGACTACAGCAGCAGCCCGTTTAATATTGACGGAAGAATTAGCCTTGTAAGCTCTATTGGTTTTGGACTCGCCGCAGTATTATTGGTGTATTTTATCCACCCGTGGCTAGAAAAAATGTTCGATCGTTTGCCAAATCGAGTTAATGTAATTGTTGCAATTGTCGTAGTTTTGGGGCTATCGATAGACATAGTATCTTCTATCGTTGAACGACTCAGTAATTAGCGAATATCAATTCGTACAAAACTCTCAGCTAATTCGTAACCCGCCAATTTCCCTTGAGCTTCAGCCATCTGCTTGATCCAACCCGATTCATCAATATCGCCAAATTGGCTGACATGCGCCTTTAACGCTTGAACTTTCGTTTCGAATGAGTCAGTAATATCTACGGCAAAGTTACTTTCGTTAAAATTAACTAACAAAATCGTTGCTGTTTTATGTGGCTCGAAACTCTGTTCGAGTAATTCAGGAAATGTAAGGCGATCACGGGCGAGTGGAAACACGGCATCGAGTGTTGCTTGGCCAGATGCGCGGTGATCGGGATGGTTAATGATCCCATTCGCTGCAGAATAAATAACCGTAGGGTCCATAGTGATGACAACGTCAGGTTTAATACCACGAATAACTTTTACGATTTGTTTTTTCAGTTGCATTGTAACTTCTAGCTCGCCATCTGGGTAATCAAGGAAGGTGATTGTTTTACCTCCAACAATTTCAAGAGCTGCTTTTTGCTCATTGTGGCGGATTTCAACTAATTGCATAGAGGTCATTGAAGGGTCGTCTGAGCCTTTGCCGCCATCGGTCAAAATAAGGTAGTGAATTTCAGCACCAAGAGAAGCAAAGTGAGCAAGTGTACCACCGGCACCAACGTCAAGGTCGTCAGGGTGAGCGGCGATGCCGAGAATGATTTTTGGGTGGAGTGGTGAGAACGTATTTGACATATGTTAACTATAGCATCGATACTCCAACTAAGCCGCTCATGCTAAACTAGAAGGAGTGACTTTTTCTTCCCAACGCACGCAAGGCTTTACAATTGTTGAACTACTTATTGTAGTGGTTGTTATTGCTATCCTTGCCTCGATTACAATTATTGGCTATCAAGGTATTCAACAAAGAACGCGCAACACGGTGCGTGTTCAGGCAGCCAGTGCGATACAGAAGAACTTTCTTTTGTATGAGTCTGAATATGGCAAAGGGCCTATTTACCAAATGCTCGTTGCTGGAAATAGTGATGGACAATGTTTGGGTACTGACTACCAAGATGTTGATCCTACTGCTGGCGTGAGTTGTCGATATGTAGTGTTCGATGGCGGTGCGACGTCTAGCACACCCGTTAACCAAGCACTTTACGACGCTTTACGTACACAAGCAAAATACAGTATGAATTACACACCTACAGTGCAAAGAAATTTCGCTGGTGTCACAAGCGTAACATCGTCGGCGCCGTTTGTTGCATTTTACGAATATTCTAAATCGGGCAAGCGCTTTACTATCGATAATGGGCCATTACGAGATTATTACAGTGTATTGTCGTATCGCCTTGAAGGCATCGACCAAAATTGCCAGCTCCCTGTTGTGAGTGTGTCGAGCGAAACGGCAACTCAACGTAACTTGGTTAGTGGACGACCTTTCTCGGTGACAAATGGTGGCGTAACCGAATGTTGGGTTTGGCTCGACGTCTAGAAAATACATATGCCAACCACTCTGCTGTATACTTAATATAGACCAGTTTCGATTCCGAACACTCAACTTATAACATCAAGGGGCAACATGGATACTACAAAACTTATATTATCGCTGCAAAATGGCACTGAACAATTTAATCTTCCAGATTCTTTACATCGAAGTACGGTTCTATACTTCATGCGTGCTTCAAATTGCGCACAGTGTAATCGTCACACTCGTGAACTTGAAAAGCTTTTGCCTGAACTCCAAAAACGAAACCTCGACGTTATTGTCATTGTTCCTGAAGACGCTGCGGCTGCAGCTAAGGTAGCAGACCGTAATAATCTCACTATTCCAGTAATGTGGAGCGACGGTAATGCTCACGCCCTTGCAGGCCTTGATAAGAAATTCCTAGGCATTATTCAACAAAGTGGTACGGTTGTCGTTAACCAAGCTGGCGAAGTGCTTTACAAACGAATTGCGACCAACCCTGAAGAGTCATTCAAGGCAAAAGAATTTGAAGACTATTTGGCAAGTGTCCAAGTTGCATAGTTTACAATAAGACTATGAATCTAAAACCCTCACTTCTAGCCATTCGCTCAATTGCTGCAGAATTTGCAGGCCGTTTATATTTTCCTGTCGTGATTATCTTCTCGATTGCCGCGGTAGTTCTACTTGCACTCACAATTTGGCTCGTGACTATTAATGCCTGGTGGACAATACTCTTGGTACTACTTAGCTTTGCTATTATCGTTGTGACCGCACTGTTAGTTGTTGGATTTGTAATTATAAAAAGAGTAGCCCCCGCGCAATCCAAACCTCAAAAGCAACAAACCAAAGATCTGGTAGATAAACTACTGCGTGTTGCTGAAGTAACTGGCACACCTAAGTTTATATTGCTGTTTAATGTTATTAAAGACGTCGTGGCACCGAGTGAAAAAGGCTACATTGCTTCAGTTGCAAACGATACGGTTTCTTTAAAACGAGACTTCGTTGCCCTTAAAGATTCATTCATTTCGTAATATGGTACTATTTTAATATGAATAAAAGCGTCGCTCAATTTGATTCAAAGAAATCTGTTGTCATTCTAGTCGTAGCAGTAGTGCTAGTGGGTATTGTTGTCGCCATCGCAGCTATGATTCAACAGAGTGATTCGAAGATAAACTCATTTCAGGCTTGTGCAGACGCCGGGTATCCAATCTCACAATCATTCCCTGAGACATGTTCCGTCCCAGACGGTAAAAGCTTCACTAACAACTAGTTAGTTTATAATAAGTAAAAACTCAGCTATATTTATTATAGTGATGAAAAAGGAGCGCCATGCAACCACCAAAAAAACCTAGTCCACTTATTATTGCTCTTATTGTGATTGTTCTCGTTGGCCTTGGAACTACAGCTGTCGTTCTTGCTCAACAATCAAAAGAAACAGCCGTTACGGAAACCACTCAAACCGAAGAGGTTATAACTGAACCCGAAGCAACAACTGAAACACCTGCTACAACAACAACCGAAGCGGCTACGTATAAAGACGGTACGTATACAGAAAAAGGTCGGTACGTGAGCCCGGGTGGAGCTGAATCTATCGATGTGACGGTGACGATCGCTAATGACATTATTACATCTGCAACAGTAACTTCAAATGCTACTCGCGGCGAGTCGTCAGAACACCAAGCGGACTTTATTGCTGGGTACAAAAGCTTAGTGGTTGGAAAAGACATTGATCAAGTTTCTCTTTCACGTGTAGCTGGTGCTTCACTTACATCGAATGGGTTTAACGCGGCTCTGAAACTTATCAAAGCTGATGCTCAAGCATAGTTACTCATTCGAGGCTTTTGGCACGCAGTGGGCTATTGAAACAGACGAAGAGATTTCGTCATCGTTACGAACAACTATCCAGAATAGAATTGACGCATTTGATGCAGTTTATTCACGATTTCGGACTGATTCGTTGGTAACTAAGATTTCAGAAAAAGCAGGGAAGTATTTATTTCCTGATGATGCAAACAAATTATTTCATTTCTACAGAAACCTTTACGACCTAACGAACGGTAAAGTAACTCCGCTTATTGGTGATATGGTCTCACGCGCTGGCTACGATGCGACCTATTCGTTACAGCCCCAAGCTCAAAAGCCAATATCTGTGTGGGATGAAGCGCTGAGTTGGGATGGCACGACGCTAACTACTACGCAGCCAGTGATATTAGATGTCGGTGCTGCGGGTAAGGGATACGCGGTTGATATTATTGCCGCTATTCTCAATGATCATTCGTTTGATGGATATGTTATCGATGCAAGTGGCGATCTAAAGCACAAAGGCTCGAGTGAGAATCTGGTTGGGCTTGAACACCCACTTAGCCCCGGTAAAGTAATCGGTGCAGTTGAAGTGAAAAATAGAAGCCTATGCGCTTCGGCGAGTAACCGACGTGCGTGGGGTGAGGGGATGCATCACATATTTGACCCTGACGCCATGGTGCCCACAAACGATATTGTCGCAACGTGGGTGATTGCGGATGATGCGATGGTAGCGGATGGCTTGGCAACCGCACTCTTCTTTGTGGATGCCACTGTGTTGAGTAAAAACTACAACTTTGAATATGTTCGAATGCGCACCAATGGTGCAGCCGAGTATTCGCCCTATTTTGAAGGCAAACTATTTTAAGTAAGCTTGACCCGCTATACACATGGCGATAAAATTATATATGGAAGATCAAGTGATACAGCACAAGATCATTATATGTAGCGACTCAAGTTCAATAGTTCAGTTCAGCTCAGTTATTTAGTTCGTAAGCTACATCTGTTGGTGCAAATCTTCCTTACAAATAAGAGGTACGAAAGTGCCTCTTATTTTATGTTTCTCTCTATTCGTTGCTATACTTATTAAATGAATATTGGTGAACTGGTGAACAAAGCGTCGAACGTTTTTACAATGTACAAAGGTATAACTTTTGGCTTATTAGGTATTTGGGCTGCTGCTCTAACATTATCGTTCTTTGGACAAATCGCTTATTCACCCGTAGCAATGCTGCTCAGCTTGCTAGTTGCAGTTGGTAGCGTACTTGGTGCGAGCTATGCCTGCGGAAAAATATTTGGCGTTCACGTACACGCTGAATCGTCAATTATTACAGGGTTGATCTTGTCACTTATTATTTCACCAACAGCGGAAATTGCCGGGTTGGTTGTGTTACTGTTCGCTGGTGTTATTGCCGGCGCTTCAAAGTTTATCGTTGTTCATAGTGGCCGACACATATTCAACCCAGCGGCTTTAGCTGCTTTTGTTATTGGTATCGCTGGGCTTGGTGGCGCAAGTTGGTGGGTAGCAACGCCAGTATTAACACCAATCGTTTTAATCGTTGCGCTGATCTCGCTTTATAAATCACACCGTATACCAGTGGCTGCAGTGTTCTTGTTAGTATCTGTACCGATTTTATTAATTGTATTTTCTACCTATGGCACAACCTTTACCGATAATTTGTATTTGTTATTATCATGGCCACTGCTATTTGTTGCCGGTGTTATGTTGACCGAGCCACTCACGTTGCCACCACGCAAATGGCAAATGTATATTGAAGCTGTGATTGTCGGTGTGCTGTTTGCTATCCCACTCGACTTTATTATTGTCGAAATGACGCCTGCGCTCGCAATTCTAATTGGCAATGTCGTTGCCGCTATATTCTTAGCTCGTGAAAAAATTACCCTCGTATTTAAAAAGCGTCGTGCACTGACACCGACAACTGATGAATACATCTTCACTCCTAATAAACCGATTCATTTTACAGCTGGCCAGTATTTAGAAATTCAAGTACCACACAAGAAAGCTGATTTCCGCGGCTATCGACGTTCATTTAGTATCACGTCCGCTCCTGGTAAGGACGAAGTAGCTTTGGGTATAAAATTCTACACACCTTCAAGTTCACTTAAATCTGCTTTGCGAAGCATGCCACTTGGCTCAACACTTTCAGCAACTGGGTATTGGGGCGACTTTGTATTACCAAAAAATCCATCGACTCCCATTTTGTATGTTGCTGGCGGTATTGGCATTACTCCGTTTATTAGCCATCTTCAAGCAACTGAAAACCTAAATGACGTTCGTAAAACTGTTTTGGTATATGCGGTCAATAACCCAGATGAAATTGCCTACAAAGACATTCTTATTAAATCGGGTATCAAAGTTATTATTGTCACCAAAGAAAAGCTAAGAGACCTTCCATATAATTGGAAGCAAGTAAAATCGTCTCGTATTACCCAAGAAGCATTAGCAAGGGCAGTTCCTGACGTAGCGTTCCGACACGCCTACGTTTCTGGCCCAACACCATTTGTTGCAACTGCTAAACATGCACTAAAGGCATTAAAAGCGAAACGTATCAAAACTGATTACTTTGTTGGGTACTAAACCTATTCAGCAATATCGCGGATGATGCTAATGTCTGCACCAAGTGTATTGAGCCGTTCAGCTAAGTCTTCGTAACCGCGGTTAATAGAGTAGATGTTTCGAAGTGTCGATACGCCAGGCGCTGCGAGCATTCCAAGAAGAATCACAACAGCTGGGCGAAGTGCTGGAGGTGTAATAATTTCCGCTGGCTTCCATTTAGTTGGACCTTCAACGTAAATACGGTGCGGATCGAGCAATTGAACATTGGCATTTAGCTTTGTTAGTTCAGTGAGGTAGATTGCACGGTTTTCATACACCCAGTCGTGAATGAGAGTACGGCCCTTAGCTGTTGCGGCAATAAGCGCAAAGAAGGGGAGGTTGTCGATATTCAAGCCAGGGAAAGGCATTGGGTGGATTTTATCGATAGAAGCGACGAGCTTACTTTCTTTTGTCGTAATGTCGACCAAGCGAGTGTAGCCGTTGAGTGCGGTGTATTCGTCAGACAGTTCATATTGGAAGCCCATGTTTTCGAGGAACTTTAGTTCAATTTCTAAGAATTCAATTGGTGCACGTTCGATGGTGATTTCTGATTTTGTAACAATTGCAGCAGCAATAAAGCTCATTACTTCAATTGGGTCTTCAGCTGGAGCGTATTCAACATTCTTATTGATATCGCGAAGGCCGTGAACAGTAAGCGTGGTTGAGCCAATACCTTCAATTTTAACGCCGAGCTTTTCAAGGTATAAACAAAGGTCTTGTACCATGTAGTTTGGACTCGCGTTACGAATAACAGTCACGCCGTCGTTCATTGCAGCTGCCATAAGGATGTTTTCAGTAACGGTGTCCCCACGTTCAGAAAGTACAATCGCTTTTTCTGGCTTCACAGTCGTAACAGTCGCTTCGTATTTACCAGTAACGGTATTAACGGTCAGACCAAATGCTTCAAGTCCGCTAAGGTGTGGCTCGACAGTTCGTTCGCCGAGGCTACAACCACCTGCGTAAGGGAGGTTGAACTCTTTGTAACGGTGAAGAAGAGGACCGAGGAACATGATGATACTTCGAGTTCGCTTTGCAGCTTCGATGTTCATGTCTTCAAGCCGTAATTTGGCTGGAGGAGTAATTTCAAGGTCGTTGTCGCCGAACCAGCGAGTTTTTACACCAACACTGTTAAGTACTTCGATAATACGATTTACTTCTTCAATTCGAGCAACTTTGCGAAGCGTGGTAGTGCCACGGTTTAATAATGATGCGCAAAGAAGTGCTACGGCCGCGTTTTTGCTTGTTTTGGCAACGATGTGTCCAGAAAGTTTTTTACCACCTTCAACCCTAAAGTTAATAGTACCGCTTTGGTTAACGGTAACAATTGGGCTTGACAAAACTTCGCTAATACGAGCTAACATATCAAGGCTGATATTTTGTCCACCTTTTTCAATACGGTTGATTGCGCTTTGGCTTGTCTTGAGTGCTTTGGCTAAGTCACTCTGTGTCATGCCTTTGTTTTGACGGGTTTCTTGGATTAATGTACCTATTTTTGCGGCGTAGTTTTTAGATTCCATAATGATTATATTATACCTTTTGTGATATAACGTCAAGCCATAGTGCTTCTTGTTCTTCGACCCTGTATAATAGGCGAAAAGAGGAGATAACTAATTATGGCAGATGAAAATTCACGTCCTACGGTCCAGAATGATGATGCAGTTGCTGCGTTGATTGCCGGTGAAGAGCAGCGTCAGCACGATGTTATTGAGCTGATTCCAAGTGAGAATTACGTAAGTGATGATGTATTAGCTGCGCTTGGTAGCGTGTTTACTAATAAGTATTCTGAAGGCTATCCTGGTAAGCGTTATTACGGTGGTCAGGAATTCACTGATCAACTTGAGCAGCTTGCTATTGATAGGGCTAAGGAATTATTCCACGCTGACCACGCTAATGTGCAGCCTCACTCTGGGGCGCCTGCGAATGAAGCGGTCTATAGCGCTTGGCTTGAACCTGGCGATACAGTTCTTGCTATGGACCTGAGCCACGGTGGGCACTTAACTCACGGTGCACCGGTAACCCGTAGTGCGAAGTTATATAATTTCATCCGTTATAAGATGAAGGATATTGAAACAGGGGAGATTGACTACGAGGCATTACGCCAACTCGCTATCGAGCACCAACCTAAGATTATCCTTGCTGGCTTTAGTGCGTACCCTGGTATTCTTGATTACGACAAATTTGCCGCTATTGGCAATGAAGTTGGCGCGTTACTTATGGCGGACATGGCACACGTTGCTGGTTTGATTGCTGGCGGCGTGGCTGAAAACCCACTCGACCACGGTTTCCATGTTATGACCACTACAACCCATAAAACACTTCGTGGTCCTCGCGGCGGTTTAATTCTTTCTAAAGGAATAGTTGGCAACCCACTACAAGCACCTGAAAAGACTATCGAAAATATTCCAACATTGATTGATCGAGCTGTTTTTCCAGGTATGCAAGGTGGCCCGCACATGAATAATATCGCAGCTAAGGCTGTAGCCTTCCACGAAGCGTTGCAGCCTGAGTTTAAGGCATATGCTGAACAGATACTCAAAAATGCCCAAGTTCTTGCTGAAGAGCTTAAAAAGGGTGGTTTAAAGCTAGTGACTGGCGGTACAAAGAACCACCTTATGCTCGCAAATGTATATGAGAGTTTTGGTATCGATGGCAAAGAAGCTCAAGAACGTCTCGAGAAGGTTGGCATTATTGTAAATGCTAACTCGATACCTGACGATACCTTGCCTCCATTCAGGCCAAGTGGTATTCGCCTAGGTACACCTGCAATGACAACTAAGGGGTTGGTTGAAGCCGATATGGTAGAGATTGCAGCGCGGATTATTGCTACTCTAAAATCGTAATAATTAAACCAAATAAAAATCGGCTTCTTGCGAGGCCGATTTTTATTTAGCGATTAGTTACTAGGAACTATGCTGCTGTTGCACAACCAGTTGCGGTGTTACCGAGGCTGATAGTAGTGAGTGTTGACTTTGAGAAGTCCCACCATTTGATTTGTGCACCTGCAACTGTTGTTAGCAAGGCTGCGCTTGTGCTACCACTACTGTAAGTACCACAAGGAATGTACTGAACGGTATCTTTACCGTTAGAAGAGTCCGGTGCTGTTGTTACGGCTGTAGTTTTGATTGTTCCAGTTGCAACATAGTAAGTGTTTGATGGAGTTGCTACAGATGAAGAAGTGTTTTGGATCGTTGCACCAGTTAAGTCAGAAAGCTTTGCAGGGTATGAGCCTGTAGGTCCGTCTGAAGCAAATAGTTCAGCTTTTTTCTGTAATGCTGCTGCTGTTGAAGCTGCTGCTGAAGCGTTTGCCCTGTTAGTAATACCGTTGTATGACACGATTGTGATCGCTGCCAAAATTGCAATAACTACCACAACGATCAAAAGTTCTACGATAGTGAAACCTTTTTGCGCTTGTGTGTTAGATTTGATGTTCTTGAGACTCATGATGAGCTGCCCCCTAATTATTTAAATACAAATTATTCTGACATAACTTTACTACGCCAATCATATAAGCGCAAGCATTTTGTCTACAATGTTACTGGTGTTTGCTAACCACTTTTTTAACAACATCGTCGATTTCGGTTCGGTAATAAAGCACATACCTGCGACATTCCTGAGATTCCGTCGTGCAGAGTGTTCCGTCACTCTGAATTGGCTGATAAACATATTGCGATTTCGTAGGTTTTGGTAAGACTCCAGCAACAGTTTGAATGTTATTCGTTGCAGGGATAAATGAGGCAACAACGCTGACTGCGTCAGGGGCCGTGACAGACTCAAGGTCAATACCAGGCAGGAGCGCTTTAATTGATGTTGATCCGCTTGCAAGGAGCGCGGTTGAAGGGTAGCGGTTTAGTACAGTTGATGTATTAACACCCGTTTTGTAAAAGGTTTCCAAGTTATTAGCAATTGTCCCTATTTCAGTCGCTCGTTCGGCATCTCGTTGGTTTGCTTGTGTTGAAGATAAAGTTGCGGTAGCAAGTGCTAATAGAATCACCATGATGGTGATTGTAATAACAAGCTCTACAAGGGTGAACCCGCGTTGTTTCATGCTATAAGCATAAGAGGTTTGGTGATAATCTGCAAGGATTCTACGTAAGTGGAATTTCTAACGGTTCTTGTTCGATTAAAACCTGGAAGGTATCACGAACTTGACCAATAATTTCGTCGCGTGCTTCAGCAAGGTCGTTATAACCAGTTGCTGACTCGTTTATGAGTACTAAACAATTCTTTTCATTCACGCGCATGCCATGAAGTAGGCGGCCTTTGAAGCCACACGTTTCAATAAGCCATCCTGTAGAGATTTTGAATTTTCCATTACCCATGTCGTAAGCTTTTACCTCAGGGTATTTTTTTTGGATATCAGTTAATTGCCATTGCTCAACCATGGTATTTTTGAAGAATGAACCCGCACTTGGTTTAACGGCTGGGTCTGGGAGTTTGTCTTTTCGAATATCAATAACAGCATCACGAATAGCCTGATGGGTAATGAGTTGAATTGAATGTTCATCAATGTATGATTGAAGAGAATCATAGAACGGAGGCGAAGGCTGATTTTTAGAAAGCTGTAAAGTAACACTGGTAATAATATAGCGACCTTGCTCTGAGCCGCGGAAAATACTGTGTCGATAGCTAAAGCCACATTCTTCGTTTTGAAGTGTCACGAAAGTGTTATTCGAGGTATCGTAAGCCTCGAGTGAAACGAGTGTTTCGGAAATTTCTTGCCCATACGCGCCGATGTTTTGAACTGGTGCTGCACCCACAGTTCCTGGAATTGCAGACATAGTTTCAACGCCACTTAGGTGCATTTGTACAGTTCGCGCTACGGCGAGATCCCAACTTTCACCGGCACCAATTTTGATGGTTGTTGCATTGAGGTCGTCTTTGACAATTTCGAAGCCGGGAATGCGCATGCGAATTATTAAGCCTTGATACCCAGCATCTTGGGCAATAACATTACTACCGCCACCTAAAACAAAAATAGGGATTTGCTTAGCTGCAGCGTTTTGATACACCTCTTGAAGTTCTTGTGGAGTATGTACTTCTGCGAAAAATCGAGCAGGCCCACCTAGGTGCATAGTGGTAAGGTTTTTAAGTGGAATGTTCGTGTGTATATCCATAACTACTATAAATTATAGCTTTAATAGGAATATTATGCTACAATGACCCCTGTACTTGGTACCAAATATGCACCCGTAGCTCAGCGGATTAGAGCATCTGTCTTCGGAACAGAGGGTCGGCGGTTCGAATCCGTCCGGGTGTACCAACATTATTAACAAGACTTCTTCGGAGGTCTTATTTTTATTATTTGTTACCATTGTATTGACTAAAATAACAGTTTATGTTCTTATTATATGTAAGACGTCGGCGATTTGCTAAGTCTTATGGATTATTACTCCATACATCTCGACAAAAGCGAGGATAAAATGCCTACGTTCGATGGCAAGGAAGCAAAGGTCGAAAGAAGCGGCGGAGAAATCCAAGTCTACTACGGCGGCTTTATTAGTCCTGATGGCGCTGGCCACGGGCACGTTAAGGCGACGGGTGGTGCTTTCGGAGAGAACATCGTCTATTGGCGCCTGCCTGACGATGAAGGTGGTCAGGTGATTGTTAGCAACGCATGGGATACTATGTATGGCAACGATCTAAGCGATCATCTCCGCGGCTTTTAGAGCTGCAAGACCTGGACATGTCTGTAAAATGTCCACTTTTAATTTGTTATAATTGATATATAAATATGAGTACCGATACAAATATACCTACAATCGTATTAGAAGCATTTCCGGTGCTGTCTGAAGCGACATTTACCAGGCAACTTTCTTCGCCTGTTCCTTTGATTCCCGATACAATTTTTGATATTTATGCTAAAGGTTCTCAAGAATTTGTAGTTCTCGTAACTACTGACTACGCAGATCCCTTAGTGCAAAGCCAAGAGCTAAAGGACATTTCTGGACAGCACCAGTTAGAATTCGTAAACCTCGTTGAGCCATATGGTAAAAATGGAGAAACGTTAGATATCTTCGAGCATGACGAAATGGATGGCAATTTTTTTGTTACGGCACCATACGAAAACTATAAACGCTATTATTATTTGGCAAACGCGATGCTTCAAACCTGAATCTTTACGCCTGGGTCGTAATCGTCATCAATGAGTTCATCGGCTTTTGCCGTATTAATGGTATAAAACTTTTGAACGTTATAAATAATTCCCATATCCTTTAGCTTGTTCAGTTCACCGATAGTGGTTTCGCGGGTGAGGCCTGTAAAGTTAGCAAGTTCTTGTTGGGTGAGGGGAATCTTAATTCTGACTAAATTATCTTCAAGTTTTGTTCCGTGTGTGAGTGCTAAATGTCTAAATGTATAGATAAGTTTAAGAATCGCTCGAGATTGCTCGAGTGCTTCAACTTGTAACTCACTGTTTACGTACGAAATAATTTGTTTGTCGAGAACAACTTTTGCAAAATCAGGGTTAGTTTCGACGCGCTTAGTAATTTCGTCACGGCTCATTACATACAATTCAATATCGGTATGGGCTTGATAATAAAAAAGGGCAGTTTCTGTTTTGTCAAAAATCCAGCAAACAGGGAATATGTCGTTGTCTACTTTAAAAGATAGCGATTTTTCTTCGCCGTTGGCAGTAAAATTACATACTTTCACAATACCCGATTTAATTACATATGCCTTATCGGGAACTTGGCTCTGTTGAATAATTACTTCACCCTTAGGAATTTTGACAGTAGTATAACCATCAAAGAATGATTGCATCGTACTCATGGCACCTCGTATGGTTTGTTATGTTACGATAATTCGTCCTCATAGTAGCATTTAAAGTTTAAAAGTAAACAAATGTAAGATATTTTACAGTAATTACTCATGTAACAAACTAATCTATCAAAGGTAAACAAAATAAATCATAGGAGGTTACTATGAAACTCATATCAACTAAAGTTCATACGATTATCGGTTTAGTAGTAGGATTCCTACTGCTTCTCGCACCAAAAATCTTCGGATTTGACGACAATATGGCCGCAACAACCGTGCCAGTCGTTGTAGGTATTTTCATTATCCTTAATGAACTTATCACTACAAGTCCATACAGCCCAATCAAGCTTGTACCAATGAAGGTACACATTGCACTCGACGTCGTTACAGGATTGTTCTTGGCTATCTCACCTTGGCTATTCAATTTCGCAGATAGCGATCAGCCAAGCCAATGGGTACCGCACCTTGTTGTCGGTATCATGGTTATCGGATACGCGCTGGTAACATCAACAAGTGATGATCGCACAAAGTCAGTTATCGAAAGTTAACTGACACCCACCACTAATACAAACAGGCCTCTCTCGGGGGCCTGTTTTTTATCCGAATCGTTCTGTCTTAATGTTTTCTACGGGAATACCGAGTTCTTGGAGCATATCGGTAACAGCGCTTACGAAGGGGTTCATGCCACAAACGTAACAAAGTGGGGTACTTGAAAAAGCTTCAAGAGTTTTTGCAAATAATGCAGTACTTACCCGGCCAGTTTTGCCAGTCCATTCGCCAGAATCATCTTGGGTAAGGGTGATAGTTACATTCGACGCTTTCAAGAAATCTTCTTTGAATATAATGTCTTTGAATGTGCGAGCACTGTAGATTAACTGCATTTCTGAAGTTGCATTAGCTACTTTGTGAGAAGCGAGAATAGAATGCATAGGCACAACACCTGAGCCACCACCGATTAACAAGATTGGTTGAGTATTTTCTTCGGTCCATGTAAAGAACTTACCAAAGGGGCCACGGATTTCTACGGCATCACCAACTTCCAAAGCTTCATTTAGATAGGTTGTCACTTCGCCATCTGGAACGTGCTGAATAGTGAGGTTGAGGAGTGGCATGTGGTCGGCCGTTGAGGATGCTGAATAAGGGCGAGCTGCTTGATAGCCGTTTCCGGCGGTAAGCTGTAGTTCGTAATGCTGGCCAGCGACGTGATGTGCCGGCTTAGGTAACATAAAAGAATACGTTTTAACGTTCGGCGTTTCTTCGACAATATGCTCAACGATAGCTTCTTGCCAATCGTTATTGCTAATACTCATCGCTGTAGCGTTCTTCTTTCCAAGGGTCGCCGTAGTTGTGGTAGCCATTTACTTCCCAGAAGCCACTTTTGTCGGTTTTTGAGAAAGTAAGTTGGGTTATCCATTTTGCGCTTTTCCAGAAGTAAAGGTGAGGCACGAATAATCGGGCAGGACCACCGTGTTCGTCGGTTAGCGGTTTGCCATCGGCGTGGGTGGCAATCATCGCACGGCTGCCGAGAACGTCCCAAATAGGAAGGTTGGTTGTATAGCCACCGAAGCTTTTTGCAAGTAAGAAGTTAGCGTCTGGTTTGAGGCCACCGGCAAGGCTAATAAGATCTTCAATTGAAACACCTTCCCAGGGCATATCGAAACGGCTCCAACGAGTTACACAGTGAATATCAGTTTTTAGCTGTGTTTTCGATAGATTATTGAAGGTTTCCCAATTAATAGTAATAGGCGAATTGACTTCACCGTCGATAGTAAGTGACCATTCTGCGGTGTCTATATGTGGCGTTGGCTCGTACGATAATACTGGCCAACTGGTAACTTGCGTTTGCCCTGGAGGCAATCGGCGAGAATCATCACCACCTTTACCTTTGAAATCTTTATTTACTATACTCATATGTCTATTGTACACCTTGCCAAACGGTGGTCAAAAGGGTATAATCTACCAAGTTACATCTTATTGTAAACATGGGTCAGTAGCTCAGCTGGTTAGAGCGTCTGCCTCTTAAGCAGAATGTCGTGGGTTCAAGTCCCACCTGACCCTCCAAGATGACCACTATTCGGCTGAATAGTGGTCTTTTTGTATAAGGAATTTATTTAGCTAACGATGGAGCGCTTGAAGCTTTGTCGTGCCACTTTGACTGATCAACAGCGAGCCAAATGTACCAAACGAGTGGTAGGAAAATACCGATAATAACAAATGCGTCGTCTTTTCCAAGCTTCTTGCCAATGTGGTACATAGCGATAAATGTATAGACGGCTGAAACAATCGAAACGACAGGTACAATAATTAACACAGCCCAAAAGCCTTGTTGACCACCCATTTCTAGCATTTTCCAGTTACTGTAGTAGGGAATCCAGGCGATCCATGGTTTTACGCCGGCCTTTTTGAATATTTGCATGAGGCTCAGTGAAACAACTAAATACAAGACGAATCCCACTATGAGAGACACGAGCAAGATGCCGAGGATGAGCGCTGCCGCAGTCGCATCGTCGAGAGTGCCGTTGCTGGTATTTGTGTAATCTGATTGACCAAATGTTTGACCGAAGTAGGTGAGTATTCCCATAATGGTTTTATTGTAGCACGGCATTTGGTACGCTTAGAGTATATGAGAATTCTTGATGGACGCGAATTAGCCGATTACGTAAAAGAGCGTCAACTAAAACAGGTGCGTAACTTACGCCAAAGTTGGAAGACCATTCCTAAGCTCGCTATTGTCATTGCAAACGACGATACCGTTATTGATACGTTTGTTCGCTTAAAGAAGGTGTACGGTGACGACATCACTATTGAGGTGGATATTCGCCGGGTTAAGCAGGCCGTAATTCGTGAAACGATTGAAGAGCTAAATAATGATGAGTTAATTCATGGCATTATTGTACAACTTCCACTCGCTGATCCATCTGAAACAGATGAGATTGTTGGTTTGATAGCTCCTGAAAAGGATGTTGATGGGCTTGGTAATAGCGGCACGTATATTTCGGCAACAGCAACTGCTATTGATTGGCTTGTCGCAGGCTATAACGTTACGTTAAAAGATCGCATTATTGCGATTGTTGGTCAAGGTCGTCTAGTTGGTGCTCCGTTAGCTGATTTATGGAATAAAGCCGGATTGAACGTTAATACGTATGATGACACTACTGTAGATTTACAAGGTGAGCTACGTAAAGCCGATATTATTGTCTCTGCAACCGGTGTTCCTGGCCTCATTACTTCACAAATGATTTCACCGGGTAAAGTAGTCGTCGATGCTGGTACCGCTTCAGAAAACGGCGCTATTGTTGGTGATATCGCTGAAGATGTTCGCGAACGAAATGACCTAACAATCACCCCTGTAAAGGGTGGCGTTGGCCCGCTGACTATTGCAGCATTATTCGATAATGTTATTCAAGCCGCAAACGCGACTGTTGAACGAAACTAAGCTTTTTTCTCAAGCGCATCTTTAACGCGCTGTACAACTTGGCGTGGAGTTAACTCGGCTTTCACGATATAACTGTGAATTCCAAGGCCACGAATTGTTTTGGGAGCCTCTTCTTCACCGAGGTTTGTCAAAATAATCACTGGGATATCCTGGCCCCAGGTGCTTTTGCGGATAATTTTGAGTGCTTCGTCGCCGGTCATTTCTGGCATTTGAAGGTCCATAAGAATGATATCGGGCATGTATTCTTCTACTAATGCGACACCATGAACACCATTATTAGCAAGTTGCACATCAAAACCATCTGCCTCGAACTTCATTCGATACATTTGGCTAATAACAGGGTCATCTTCAATAATGGCAATTTTGGTCATAATACCTCTTTGAATTGGATTATAGCATAAGGGAGTACAATGAAGAAAAGACTAGTCGACTTGAGGGAGTTACGCTATTGACATTTTGCTATAAAAATGATACAATTGTGGCAGTAAAAAGTGTTTTTAGTTATGACAATGATTTCTAATGGTCCTAAAACGAATGAAGAAGTCGTCCCTCGAATTGATGGGGATGTTTTCTTAAATAATCCAGAGTCTCGTTTCGCCCTGGCTGTATTTGATGGCCAGGATGTTGTCACTGATAAACCAACCCGTCTTGTTCAGGCATATTTACAGCTACGAGCAAATGTATACATTGACCAAATTGGTGTACTAGAAGATGAGCAACGTCGTCTGGACGGTACTGAAATTGATAACGACGACGAACGGTCGACACATTTTGTTCTTATTGAAAATATCGTTGGAAAAATAGCGATATTTGGCTGTATGCGCTTAATCGAAAAGAGTCCTGAAAATAATGACAGCCTACCCATTGAAACATTCTTCCCTGAAAGCTTTAGCGAGCCTGTTAAAAATGGTGGAATTGAAGTATCTCGCTTTATCGTTCGGCATGACGAAGGTCGTCAACGAGGCCTCGCAAAGTTGAATCTTATTCGTACTGGCCTTGCTCACACATTGCAAAATGATCTTGGGCCAGTGTATGCAACTATTGAACCTGAATTTGAACGTGATTTACGTTCTGTCGGTGTGCCTACTGAACAGGTGAGCGAATCGAAATACATTGAAGAATATAATACTTCTAACCATGGTATTAAGATTGATAAGTATAGTCTGAAAGATTCTCTCGGTGAGCGGGCAACTCGTGAACTGACAATCGCCAAAGGTGCGATTGGTGGTTTCTGGGGTACTGTAGATTTTAATGACGATGAAGACTTGAGGATTGCATAATGTCCGAAGTGAATAAGCGCGAATATAACCGAAACTACGGTTTTTGGAATGAGGCAGAACAAGAAGCCCTTTCTGACAGCAGGGTAGCGATTGCTGGTGTTGGTGGCGATGGTTTCCAGTTAGGTTATAAATTAGCTATGAACGGCGTACTTAACTTTAGTATTGCTGACCCCGAGGCTTTTGAAGTAGAAAACTCAAACCGCGTATTTGGTGCGACTTCATCTAACGATGGCCGCAATAAAGCTGAAGTATTTCGTGATATGGTGATGGATATCCGACCAAACGCGACTGTAGATATTTATAAAGATGGTGTAACAGCTGATAATGTTGAAGAATTTATGCATGGTGCTGATTTGTTAATTGATGAATCCGAACTTCGCTATTTACACATTGGTACGATGCTTGCGCGAACAGCGCGTAAAAATATGACTCCTGATTTGTTCGTAATGAACATTGGGTTTAGCGGCCAGGCGACATCTTTCCACCCATCTCGTGGCAAAACATTCGAAGATATTATGGGTATTCCAAAAGATGCACCTCTCGATGAAGTTGCTGAAATGGAAGTCGATTTTAGCCGAGTTCTTCCTTATATTCCAAACTACGGTGACATTAGTACACTAATTGCCGTTCAAGAAGGTGCTTCACTACCTTCAATCAGCCAGGGTGTCGACATCGCCTCTGCTATAGGATCATCTGAGGCTTTCTTGCACCTCGCAGCTAAAGCTGGAAATAAACGACGTCAGCCAACTTGGGCGCCGAAGTTTCGTTATATGGATGCGTACAACGGCGAAAGCGGCGTAAAACGAAACGCACGATTGTCGCACAAAATTGGACTTACAGCACTCATTGGCCGTTCGCTTTTGAACTTAAATCCTAAGGCTAGCTACCGCGAAGCAGAGCGCCAACGTCGAACTGACGATCTTGCTCAAGAAATTGCCAACGAACTCTAAAACTATATCCGTAGACGCGACGTTTGTTGTTGTATAATGCTTATGTATGGTGAACTTGTATTTACTCGTGGACATAGTGATTGCATTAAGTCTTCTTCTTTTAGCTATAGTTAGCCTTAGCAAAAATGGGTACAAAAATTCAGTAAACCGTCTCTTTACCGCCTTTAGCGTATTCGTCGCTATCTGGATTATTGCTAACTACATGAGCAATAATACGGAAGTTTCTACGCAGGTCGCACTGTATTCTAACTATGCGGTTTTTTCTTCTAGCTTTGCTGTCGTCATTCTATTGATGCAATTTGTGATTAAGCTTGCGAATGCTCACAAGCTAGAAATAGTAATAAATAAGCTTTTACCGTTCTTCTGGGTGGTATGTGCACTTTCAGCAACTCCGTTAGTTGTTTCGAGCATTGTTGAGCAAGGTGATGTATACGCTGTTATGTTTGGGCCGGGTATATGGCTCTATGCTATTACGCTCTTCTTGATGATTGGGGCAATAGTGTATGGCCTTTTACATGGTTTGAATCACAATAAGGGCTCACGAAAGCGTCAGATAAGAAGTGTTGCACTTGGTTTGGGTATTTCGCTTCCGTTGGTGCTGTTATTGTCATTTATTATTCCATCAGTTACTGGCGTCTTTACGGTAACCGAATTTGGTATTACACCGGTCATTGTTTTGGTGGTAAGTATTTATTACGGCGTGGTCCGCTACCAATTATTCGATATAAAACAAGCAGCGGTGCGTACCGGTGCGTATGTTCTATCGCTTCTTACACTCTCTGTTGTGTACTATCTTTTAGCGTATCTTGTTTCGGTTGTATTATTACGAATTGAAGGTAATTCTTTTGTAAGCATTAATCCGGTAAACATTATTTTAGCTTTGGTGCTGGCCTTTATATTCCAGCCAATTAAACAGTTTTTTGATAGAATTACTAATTTTATCTTTTATCGCAATGTGTATAACAAAGAAGATTTTTTTGCGCGCTTTAGCCGCAAATTGAGTACGATTACCGATTTAAAAATATTACTTGATTACACCTCAATTGAAATTAGTAAAACCCTCAACGCGAGCTATGGTGCGTTTTTGGTATATCGACCCGACAGCCGAATTGCTTTCGCAAGTAGCAAAGGAAACTACAAGGCGCTACCGATTGATGACAGAGAAGCACTTGATGAGTATGTGAAAACCTACGGCAGCGCAGTTATTATTACTGAAAGTTTAACCGAAGTAGGCAAAGAACATATTCGCCGCTTACTTGCGAGTCATAAAATAGAGATGTTATTGCCGATTGTTCAGGGTGAAGTTGTAACAGGGTATCTTTATCTTGGCGAATCGCTCGGCTCTCGTTATACAAGCCGTGACGCAAAAACACTTACTGCAATTGCCGATGAGTTAATGATTGCAGTGCAAAACGCTCTTACTGTCGAACAGATTAAAGAGCTCAACGCTCATCTTGAGCAACGTGTCGATGCTGCCACGAAAGAGCTACGTCGTTCTAACGCCCAGTTGCAAAAACTTGACGAAGCTAAGGATGATTTCATTAGCATGGCCAGCCACCAGCTTAGGACGCCGCTCACAAGCATTAAGGGATACCTGAGTATGATGATGGAAGGTGATATTGGCAAAGTATCTTCAGAACAGCAAAAAGTGTTAAATGAAGCGTTCATGAGCAGCGAACGCATGGTCCGTTTAATTAGCGACTTCTTGAACGTGTCACGTTTGCAAACAGGTAAGTTCGTTATCGAAAAGCATCCAGTCGATTTAGCACTTCTTGTGCAACGAGAAATTGAAAGCCTTACACCAAATGCTGCAGCCCGCGGAATGAAATTTGAATATAAGAAACCTAAGAACATTCCTACGTTTGAACTTGATGAAAATAAAATCGAGCAGGTGGTAATGAACTTCTCAGACAATGCTTTGTATTATTCAAAAGATAATGGCAAAATTACCATCACCCTAAAGAAGGTAGGTGACTTTGTAGAGTTCGTCGTGAAAGATGACGGTATTGGTGTACCAGAAGAAGAACAAGCACACTTGTTTAATAAGTTCTTCCGAGCAACAAACGCTCGACGTGCCCGACCAGACGGTACGGGCGTTGGGTTATTCCTTGCTAAAAAAGTAATTGATGATCACGATGGTGAAATCATTTTCGAATCAAAAGAAGGCAAAGGAAGTTCCTTTGGATTTAGATTACCGTTACCTAAATAAATTAGTTTGTAGAGATGCTAATAAGTTGAACTATTAGTAGGACAATAACAATCACTACAGCTGCAGCAATTAAAATTGGTCGAGCAATTCGCTTGTTATCAAACCACCATTGACTGACAGGATTACGGTGAACCGCAGAAATACGAGTCAGGATTGGACGGTCAATTGCAGCATCTACACCACGGTACGGTTTGTTACGCTTCTTCTTTTGTTTATTCGCCATGTTTTTAGTATAACAAAAACCCCGCCATTTTTAAGGGGCGGGGTTTAGGTTAGTTCTGAATCGCTTCAGTAGACTGAGCGGTCAGACTCTAGAGGCCAAGGGCACGTCGGCTTGCGATGTAGTAAGCTACACCAGCAACGAGTGAACCAAGTCCTAGGATGGCAACAATGTTTTCACCAGCACCGGTGTGAGGAAGCTCAGGTGGTGTCACAGGAGTTTCAGCACATTTGTTGAGATCAGCAGAGTACTTAGTCTCGTTGAAATCAGCTTTGTTGATGGTTACGATTTGCTTTGTAGCAATTTCACAAACAGTGATTTGCTCAGGGGCTTTACAGTCATCGAGGTTCTTTGAGTACTTTTTAGCATCAAAGTCTTTTTCGTTGATAGTAACAATCTTTTTGGTTGCAATTTCACAAACAACAATCTTGTTTGGAGTCTTACAGTCATCAAGGTTCTTTGAGTATTTCTTAGCGTCGAAGTCTTTTTCGTTAATAGTAACGATTTTCTTTGTAGCTAATTCACATACTGTGATTTTTGCAGGAGTCTTACAATCGTTAAGGTCTTTTGAGTACTTTTTAGCATCAAAATCTTTTTCGTCGATAGTAACAATCTTTTTAGTTGCAAGTTCACATACAGTGATTTTCTTAACTTCACAATCTTTCAAATTCTTTGAGTACTTTTTAGCATCAAAATCTTTTTCGTCAATTGTAACGATTTTCTTAGTTGCAAGTTCACATACAGTGATCTTTACAGGGGCTTTACAGTCGTTAAGATCTTTTGAGTATTTCTTAGCGTCGAAGTCTTTTTCGTTAATAGTAACGATTTTCTTTGTAGCTAATTCACAAACAGTGATTTTAACAGGTGTCTTACAGTCTTCGAGGTTCTTTGAGTACTTTTTAGCATCAAAGTCTTTCTCGTTAATAGTAACAATTTTCTTGGTTGCAAGTTCACAAACAGTGATCTTTACAACTTCAGGCACACATTCTTTTTTAACTGTAACAGTAGCGTCATCTTCTTTGTAGAATCCACCAGATGAAAGGCGAACTTTGTTTACAAGGGTGTTGTCGCCACACTTTAGTTGTTCTTTAGCAGCAACTTTACCGCTGAAAATAAGCCATGCATTTGCACCAGGTGCGTATGATCCGGCGTTGATTCCAGTTGTTGTAACGTTGTCGCTAACTTTTGCACCAGCTGGAACTTGTGAGTTACCAACGATTGAAGTTCCGTTAACGTAAGTTACGCCAGCAGGAAGGATATCACGCATGATAACGTTGTCTTGTTGTGTAGTACCAACGTTTTTGTATTCAAGTAGGTAGTCAACTGTTTCACCAGGTTGAGCAGCGTACTTGTCTACCCAGTTGTTTGCACCGTGCTTGCTTACAAGTTTTTCAGTTGTGAAGTTGATAGTACCAGCTACTTGAGCCTTAACTTTGAAACTTACATAACCTGAATATTTGAAACAACCAGGGATTTTACCGTCTAATGCGTTAAAACCTACAGCAGCACCGCTACTAGTAACGATACCGTCGCTTAGGGTTTTACCAGTTTGACCGTAGAAGTTGTTGTAAAGGGTAGCAGATCCAGGAACGTAGCTAAGGTTGAAGTCTTGGCTACTTGAGAAAACTGCTTGGTCCCAAACTTGGTTAGGAGTTGCATTACTTGAAGTAATGAATCCGTCAATTTGAACTTTTTTAGCAGTAGCATTAGGCACATTAGCCATAACTTTTGTGTTTAGTGCTACAAGGTTTAGGTTGTCAGCGGCGTTATTGTGAACGTACATCTGAACAAGGTATTCTTTATTACCTGTTACGGTAATTTCATCTTTCCAGTTACCAGCTGCTGTATCTGCAGCGTCTTTAATACGAACAAAGTTTCGTTCGTCGCCATAGTCAGGGTTGTTGGTAATTGAGTTGAATGTTACGTGGTCTGCAGGGTTTTCGACAGTGTAAGTTGGACGGTCTGTTGGACCCCAACCTAGCACCATAGCTGGAACGATGATTGCAGCAGCAACCATTGCAACAACAGCGCTAAAACGCTTCGGAGCACGACGGATGAGGGAAGTAATTTTACTCATATGATTCTCCATTTCTTGATTCATCTCGCAGATAAAATCAAAATTAATAATTTATTGAACATTAAATCGCATATATATGTATACATTGTTGCCAATTTGTTAAGTTACGTTGCAAATCAGATCGTTACAATGTGCATGTCCCCAAAAAGGACACGCACGAGTTTGTACTCACAGATATAAAATCTACTAAGGTGAACTAAATCACACTGTAGGACTCCGTATCTGGAAAGCTAAAAGGATTCCTGCAAGCAGGCGTGTCAGAAAAGACTGACACGCCTGCTTGGTTTAGCAGGATCGACCGGGAGCCGGTGAACACCCCGTTGCGGGGGTGGTCGGTGTATTCGGCAAGGTCGGTTCTGCTGGCGGAATGACCACCGGAACAGGTTCAGGCGTCGGGGCCGCGATGGGTCCCGTGGGTGTCTGAACTGGTGCTGCGGTCGGTGCAGGCGCTGCAGCGGGCGGTACGTACACCGCGGGCGGGTCAGCAGGCTTGCTGGGCTGGGCCATTTCGGGTGTTGCAGGAAGAACGTTCGGCGCCTGTTGCACGGGCAGGTTGCCTGTGCGCTGGGGAGCTTCTGCAATGTTCTTCGGGTTGACATGCGGCGGTGCCGGCGGCGGAGGTGTTACCACGACCACCGGAGGCGGGTTGTCGGTCGGGACATGGGGGAGGTTGGGGCTGCCCAGGAATACCGGGTTACCACAACGGAACATGACCCATGTCTTCGTACCGTTAGGAAGGGTGATCTCGATGGCCTTGCGGTCACCGGTAATTCCCCGTCCTTCTGCCACACCGTAGTTGCCGTTGGCGTCTACACCCGAGTTGGTTCCGTTAGCGGGAGCCTCGTCGACGACTGCAAACGTTACGCCGGCCATGTGGTATGCGCCATCGAGTTTGTTGTACAGGCTCTTGCCGTCTTTCGACAGACAGTTCCCATCGATGAGCGTTGCTACCTTGCTGGTGTCCTTGACATCTTGATCTGAGAACAGACCAACTTGGTGAGCGTAGGTAGCGAGCAGTGCACCGTTGTGACCACTGGTGACGAGCAGCGTGGCGCGCTCGGGATCAGAAATCCCGGTTGCAGCCACTGCGTCGTACTCAGCCTGGAAGTTGGGGTTAACTTTCGGGCTGCCCTTGCGGTCAAGTGCGATCTGAGTAAACTCAGGCTCACACTCTTCTGCGGAGGGGGTGGGAGACGGGGTAGGCGTTGCCGAAGGCTCTGCCGTCCGTCCCTTGAGCGATGCCGAAGCATCGCTGTTGTTGCCGTTAAAGCTGCCGAACATCCCAAACAGGATGGAGGAAGCGATAACGACCAGGGCAAGAATTACTGCGACAGCGACAAACCAGTTTTTGGCTGCCTTGTCACGGTCACTCTGTATGAGCGTCATTGCGTGACCTCCTAGGCCGTGTGATGGATGGGTTGAGCGTGAGGACTGTCTTCACTGTCCTCGGTGGACTTGGGGCGAAGCCCCATGCGGTAACCGTGGATCGTGCAGAGCAGAATCGCGAGCGGGTAAATGAGGTACCAGGGAACCAAAGGGTTCCAAACTACTCCAGTTGTGAACCACGCAATACCTTGTACTACGGTGGTGATCACGAAACCCGCGACGATGCCGATAAGGAACCATCCGATGATGGGTCCTTTTCGTACCTTCGGCGGAATTGAAGGATCTTTCGAGGCGTGAACCTTGGCGATCTCTCTCTTCTCGATGATACGACGAATCGGTCCTCTGGAACCCTTGCGCTTCGGCACCTTGATGGTCTTCACTTGCGTGAGAACCTTCGTTGTGGCGTTCGATGCTCCGGTCTGCACGCGCTGTGTCGGAGTAAGTACTCCAGCGGCTTTGCGTGCAATCTGAAGCTTAGCTTCAGGTTCCTTTAGTCCGTAGACGGCTTCCTTAAGCGTATCGTCAACTGCTCGACGGTGGGGGATGCCCGCCGTCAGCTTGTTGTTGAAGTTCTTGATGGCCTTCTGGTAGCGAGACGTATTGTCCTTCGTGAAGGTCGCAAGACCAGCCGTCAGGTTGTCGATGTTGTAAGTCATTTGTATTCTCCTGTACTCTCCATGGAAGTTTGCGCAGTCGCGCATTTGAATGCGTTACTGTTGTGCCGTCCCTGGAGGGGTTGGGAGCAGCGCGTCAAACCGCTGAACGGTTAGTTCGGCAGAAAGGCGCGCTGCTTCCTAAGAAGAAACAAATCTACTAATAGCTTTCAGTGCGTCGTAAACATGAAAAACATGTCTAGGACATGCACTGTAATGATCTGACTTGTTAACGTCCACCTCACACCTGATAGGGGTCTCATACCTTATCCGTGAATGATGTTATTAATTTATCACAAAAGCTCCATAATGTCAATGCTTTATACAATAAATACACATAAAGCACAAGCAATTTCAACACCTTAGACTTATCAGTTTATACCCTAAAACGCTACCTCTAGTGTGTTGACGTAATTACAATACGCTATATATAAAATATTTGACAACCCTTGTCAAGAGGAGTATATTTTGCTGTTAAGTGTAGTTAAAAGGATTACACACCCGGGTAAGGGGCATTAATGCAAACATCACGTGAATCGAGCACCCAGGCGCGAATTCAGTTGAAAAGCTGGATTCAAACCAATGTCAACCTCGACGGCTATCTGACACCTCCCAAGGAGTTGGAGAAGCTGACGTCCAGCGACAGACAGGGTGCTGAATTCAAGGATCGAGACGATGCAGCAACCAAGTTCTTGAACATCTATCTGGGTAGCAACCCAGAGTTCACGGACATTATGCACAAGCTGACCGACTCACGAGGTAACGAAGGGAGGGCAACCTTCCGAAGTGCCATTCGAGAAGCTCTCTGCGAAATGCAGAAGAGCACCTGGGCTGAGTTTACTCGGCCTAAGGGTTCTCGGAACCGCAAGCCGGCAGTAGTCTGATGGGCGCTGTTCTGACCACTCCTAAAGTGGCAACTGGAACCGGACTCTACAGGATTGGTGGAAATGACTTCTATGATGTCAGGAAAACCATGCCACTCATCGAGCAAGCACGCGATGAGTGTGGAAGCGACGAACCTGTCGCCCTCCTGCGGTTAGCAATTGAATTAGCCAGGGCGAGACCCAACAGAGCAGGGGCCATTAAGGACCTGTACGCCTACGGCCGATTTCAGTTCGCTATTCCGGTAGATGTTCTCAATAACCTATTTGGCAACTTCGCCAAGGATGGCGTATCACTCCGAGAAATTGGAATGATCTGCAACAAAGTAGGTATTTTCTGGGAACGGAAGGGGACGAAGGACAAGCGCACGATAACCACCAGGTAACTGGTAACACCCGTCATCGGTTTGAGCTGGGGGCAGCTCTGAGGTACTGGACGACCTCCCGGTGACATAGTCACCCGTTTTCTCGCTTTCGGTGTTGAGGAACGGGTTGGCGCCCTCGAGTGGAGCACTCCAAGTGAATGATACTTGTGATGTGCTCCACTCGTGTGGATACAATTTTTTTGCCTTTTATACCCCTAGCCAAGGGGCAATTTTTTTGTTATAATATTCCGAGTAAAAGCGCCTTTGACCAGTTCTTTTGATGGTCTCATCGTCTAACGGTTAGGACACCAGGTTTTCATCCTGGCAATCGGAGTTCGATTCTCCGTGAGATCACCAAGAGAACCGACCAAAGGCGCGCTAAAGCAAAAAGGAAATTATTTTTTATGGCAATTATTTTTAAACGAACAAAAATCCTCGCAACTGTAGGACCAATCACAAGCACACCAGAAATGCTTGAAAACCTCATTCTTGCAGGTGTGAACGGCCTTCGTCTTAATTTTAGTCACGGTGACTACGACGAGCGAACTCAACAAATTCAGTGGATTCGTGAAGCTAGCGCTAAGGTTGGTAAGCCAGTTGCGATTCTTCAAGACCTTCAGGGTCCAAAGATTCGTCTTGGTATGCTTAACGAAAACACTCCTGTTGTTAAGGGTGATGAAATTATTCTTGATTTCGCCGCTGAACACAACGGGTTAACTTTCCCAGTTCAATACAACTTGGCTGAAAAAGTACAAGTTGGTGAACCAATTTACATCTTCGATGGTAAAGTTCGCACTACTGTTATTGAAATCCCATCTGAAACTGCAATTAAGCTCCGCGTTGAAAACGACGGTACACTTATGAGCAAAAAGGGTATTAACCTTCCTGACACTGACTTCGGTGGTGACATCCTAACTCCTAAAGACCTTAAAGACCTCGAATATGGCCTTACTCAGGACATCGACTTTGTTGCGTTAAGCTTTATCCAAAGCCCAGACGACATTCACAACCTTCGCCAAATCTTGGTTGCTGGTGGTTCAACTGCGCAAATTATTGCAAAAATTGAAACGAAAGCTGCTATCAAGCCTGAAATTATGGAAGAAATCGTTAAAGCATCTGACGGCATCATGGTTGCCCGTGGTGACCTAGCTGTTGAAGCTGGTGCTGAAGTTGTGCCTATCGTACAACGACGTTTGCTTGCTATGTGCCGTAAGCACGGTAAATTAAGCATTGTTGCAACTCAAATGATGGCAAGCATGGTTGATAACCCTGAACCTACTCGTGCTGAAGTAAGCGACGTTGCAAACGCAGTTATCCAAGGTGCTGACACTGTTATGCTTTCAGACGAAACAGCAAACGGTAAATACCCACTCGAAACCGTTGCCGCTATGAAGAAGGTAATTCTTTACACACAAGACAACGCTCCTGTTGCTCCAATTCACGATATCATCGCTAAAAACCTCCAACTCGACGCAATTAGTACTGCCGCAGTATCGCTTGCCGAACAACTAAAGGTTGATGCAATTATCGCTGAAACTAAGTCTGGTGCTACTGCTTCAAACATTGCTGCTCACCGTCCAAACTTGCCAATCATCAGTGTTACGAGTGAAATGCAAGCTGCGCAACAACTTGCCCTAAGCTACGCTAACCGTACATACATCCGTCCTGACAGTGCTGAAGCTGGTTTCGACCTCGCTAAAGAACTTAAGAAAGATGGTCTTTTCGGTGATGACATTGCCAAGGTTATTATTGTGAGTGGCCAACAACCTGGAATTATCGGAACTACCGATACAATTAAAGTTCGCGTACTCGAATAAAATTCGCAACAAAAACACTATTGTCGTAGTACAATAAACATAACAAGAAAAGATTAGGTGGATATGAGCTTTTTTAAACGAACAATTCGTGATGTTCCGATTGATAACAAAACCGTGCTTGTACGGGCAGATTATAATGTGCCGCAAAGTAAAACCGGCGCAATCAGCGACGACCTCCGAATTCGTATGAGTTTACCGACAATCGAATTCTTACTCGATCACCACGCTAAAGTGGTTGTTATGAGTCACTTAGGTCGACCAGAAGGTCACGAAGCTAAGTACAGTCTCAAGCCTGTTGCGAAGCGTTTATCTGAATTGCTCGACAAGAAGGTTATTTTTGTTGACGATTGTATTGGCGACAAAGTGGTTCAAGCAGTGAAAAAAGCACCAAACGGTAGCGTTATTTTGCTTGAAAACCTCCGATTCTACCCCGAAGAAGAAGCAAACGACACCGCTTTTGCTGAAAAGATCGCTAAAAGTACTGGCGCGCGCTACTTCGTTCAAGACGGTTTTGGTGTTGTACACCGAGCTCACGCAAGTACCGAAGCTATTACTCGCTTTATTCCAAGTGTTTCTGGCCTGTTGCTTGAACGTGAATATGTCACTATTACTGGTGCCATGGAAAAACCACAACGTCCACTTATTGCAGTAATGGGTGGTGCTAAAATTAGCGACAAAATTACTGTTATTGAACGTTTTGTTGGTATTGCTGACAAAATTATTATCGGTGGCGCAATGTCTAATACTTTCCTTAAGTATAAAGGTCACCACATGGGTAGTAGCAAAGTTGAAGACGGCCAAGAGAAAGTACTTGATAGTATTTACCTTGCTGCACACAAAAAGCTCGACACAAGTATTGATGATTTTATTATTCTTCCAGATGACGTAGCAGTTGCGACTGAGATTTCCGAGACTGCAGTACGTAAAAACGTAAAACTTGGTAACCTCGATGCGAAAGACATCGCTTTAGACATTGGTGATCTCTCAATTGACCGTATGGTTGAAGAAATTGCAAAGGCTAAAACGGTAATCTGGAATGGTACTCTCGGCTATGCAGAATTACCTGAGTTTGCACACGGTTCGGCTCGTTTGGCGCTTTCACTTGCGACTCAGCCTACAACCACCTCTATTATTGGCGGTGGCGATACAGCAGATTTCGTACTAAAATGGGACGGAAAAGGTGGCGAAAGCTTCACTCACGTATCAACTGGTGGCGGTGCATCACTCGAATTAATGGCTGGCAAGAAACTCCCCGGTATCGAGAGTTTGCTAGACGCACCAAGATAAGCTACACTAAGGTTAATAAATAAGCATAGGCAGTATGGCAAGCGATAAAAAACTCATAATTGGAAACTGGAAAATGAACCTCGGGGTACATGAGTCTAGTTTGTTTCTTCACACTTTAGCGGGTGAAGTGAAAACTCACCGTAACTTAGAAGTTATTATTGCTCCAACTATGTTGGCGCTTCAAACGCTGAGCCTTCAAGTGAACCACAAACAGTTCAAACTTGCTGCTCAAAACTTTTACTGGCGTGACCACGGTGCGTACACCGGTGAAGTATCTGCAACCAGCCTTCGCGGCATTGTGCAGTATGGCTTGGTTGGCCACTCTGAACGTCGCCATGTCTTTAACGAATCTGATAAAGACACTCGAGCTAAGGTACAAGCAGCTATTCGAAATGGTATCCGCCCAATCCTTTGTGTTGGTGAAACTACCAACGAACGCACATCTGGTGAAACTCGCGATGTTATTCATGACCAACTCATTGGTGGCCTTGCGAACATTACTAGCGAAGAACTCCCTCAAGTTGTTATTGCCTACGAACCCGTCTGGGCAATTGGTACAGGTAAAAATGCCGTTCCTGGCGACGTAAAAGATGCCGTAGCAACCATTCGTCACCAACTAAAACACCTGTATGGTGCAAAAGCCGCCAGTGAAGTACAAGTTTTGTATGGCGGCAGTGTAACTGCTGACAGCGCTGCTGATTACCTTGCTTTGACCGAAATTGATGGTTTGCTCGTAGGTGGCGCGAGCCTCGACGCAAAAGCGTTCAGTACGATTGTCGAAAAAGCTTATAATAGCGTGAAAAAATAGGTAGGTGGGGATATGTCTGATATTGATTTTGATGAACTAGATAGGGCCGTGAACGGCGCTTTAGGGAGTAATGACACACCGGAACCAGTTTCATCTACTGACGACACTCAAACCTCAGATGAGCCTGCGACTATTACTCGTGTTGAGCGAACGCAATTATCTCCTGTTTCTCACCAAACAACACCTGTCAGTACCCCAGCAGCTGTTGCACCTGCTGCACGTCGTAGCTCTGGTCGTTTCATGGACATGGTGCATCCTTCTTCAGACATGCGTTCACAAGATCGTGGTGCAGCAGTCACGAGTAAGCCTGTTGTGACGCCTGAAGTGACAACTGAAGAGAGCACTCCTGATTACGTCGAAACTCCAGCCTGGAACGAACCACTTGAATCACCATTCCTTCCGGATGCAAAAGTTGAAAAGCGTCCACTTGGTGGTGGTGAAGCAACAGACAAAACAGGTATTACTGACGCCTTTGATTTTCAAGGCCTACTAGACGAACCTGAAGAAGAACTACTTGAAGCACCAGAACCGCAAGAGCGTATTGAAGCAACTGCATTGCCTGACCCAATTGATTTCGCTGCAGCCTCTGCTGTGACCGATGATATTGAAGCAACAAGCTTTGAGCCTGAAGAGCCTGTAAAAGATGAACCCGTCGTAGTTGAAGAAGCTCCGACAGAACCAGAACCTGTCGTTGAAGCACCTCAACCTATCGTAGAAGCTCCACAGCCAATTATCGAAGAACCAATCGGTCCAACTTCAATTACACCTCAATACAAAGAACAACCAAGCTCTAACCAAGAATCTGGCGCAATGTATGACACCGAGTCGTATCACCAAGCCGTTACTGCACCAGTTAAGAAAAAATCTGGTTGGTTTACCGTACTCTGGATTGTTCTGCTTGTTATATTTGGTGCTGGCGCAGGCTGGGCAGTATACACTTACGTATTACCTATGCTTTAAGCCTAGCCTAACTACCGTGCCTCGTTTATACTTATAAGAATGGATATTCTTGGGGAACTAAACGATGCGCAGCGCGAAGCTGCTCTGACAACGTCGGGGCCGCTTTTGATTTTAGCAGGTGCCGGGAGTGGTAAAACCAAGACCCTCACACACCGCATCGCCCTTCTTATTGCCGAACAAGGCATTTGGCCAAGCCAAATTTTGGCGGTTACTTTTACAAACAAAGCCGCAAAAGAAATGCGTGAGCGATTGTCTCACCTCATTAACCAACCGAATGATCGTTCATTTATGCCATGGATGGGGACTTTTCACGGTATTTGTGTTCGACTACTCCGAATGGACGGTCAGTTCATTGATGTACCGCGTAACTTTGTTATCTATGATGAAGACGATCGCCAAGGCTTAGTAAAACAAGCTTTAAAGCAATTATCGATTACAGACAAAGAAATGAAACCATCTGCAATTAGTAGTGCAATTTCATCGGCTAAAAACCAAATGCAAAGCCCTGCTGACTACGAAGCTGCAGCTAACTATCCCTTCCAGAAGAATGTAGCCAAAGTCTATGCTCTTTATGAAAAGCGCCGAAAAGAAGCGAAGGCGCTCGACTTTGACGACCTATTACTTGAAGCTGTGAACTTATTGCAATCTAGTAAAGACATTCGTGATAAGTGGAAGAACCATTTCAAACACATCATGATTGATGAGTATCAAGATACCAACGCTGCTCAGTATCAACTCGTAAAATTATTAACGAATGATGAACGTAATATCTGTGTCGTAGGTGATGACTGGCAATCTATTTATAGTTGGCGTGGCGCTGACTTTACTAACATTCTTAACTTCGAACGTGATTTCCCAGGTGCGAAGGTTGTGAAGCTTGAACAAAACTATCGAAGTACCGGTAATATTCTTGAAGCTGCCCACCAAGTCATTACAAAAAACACCCAAAGGACAGATAAAGAGCTCTGGACAGCTGCTGGTAGCGGTTCACCAGTTCAAGTACACGGTGTGTACGATGAAGCCGAAGAGGCAAGAACGGTAGCTGATCGTATTTCGGCACAAGTAATGATAGGCGCACGGAAACACAGCGACTTTGCTGTCTTGTACCGAACTAACGCCCAAAGTTACACCCTAGAGCGTGCTTTCTTGCAATCACGCGTGCCGTACCAAATTGTTGGCGGTGTGCGTTTCTATGATCGTAAAGAAATTAAAGACATTATTGCGTACATGAAACTTATTTACCAACCAAATGACCGTATGAGTTTTAGCCGTATTGCGAACGTTCCTACCCGCGGTGTCGGGGCAACTAGCCTTGAGCGTTTCTTGAATTGGCAATCTGATCAACCGGTCGACATTATCGAAGCGCTGCTGCGAGTTGAAGCTGAAAATATCGTTACGGGGAAAGCAAAAACTGCCTTAACTCGACTTGGCGAAAGATTACAAATCTTGCGTGAACGCGTAGAAGAGGCGAGTCCGGCTGAGTTAATTGATGAGCTTATTAAAGTTATCGGTTACCGTGATTTCATTCTTGATGGAACTCCACAGGCAGAAGACCGTGAAGAGAACCTTGGGTCATTGCTTTCAGATGCGCAAAACTTTACTAGTGTTTCAGATTTCCTAGAAGAAGTTGCCTTGATGTCGAGTGTTGATAGCCAAAAAGATGGCGATACGGTAACACTTATGACCTTGCACGCCGCAAAGGGTCTCGAATTCCCAGTTGTATTTATGGTAGGTCTTGAAGAGGGAATATTGCCGCATTCACGCGTATTTGATGCGAGCCCGGCCGACCTCGAAGAAGAACGCCGTCTTTGCTACGTTGGTATGACTCGAGCTCGAGAAGAGCTTCACATTAGCTATGCATATAGCCGTCTTCAGTATGGTCAACGTGCGTACAACCCAATGTCTCGTTTTATTACCGACATGGGTGACCAAGTTGCTATGACAAACCCAGAACCAAACGTTATGGGCTACCAACCAGACGAACCATTCTACACAGACGAAGTTGGCTTTGATGTTGGTGATAGAGTACGGTCTGCAGCCTTTGGCGATGGTGAAATTATTGATGTTGACGGTATGGCTGTAACGATTGCATTTATCAGTGGTCAAACCAAGAAATTAAATGCGGAATACGCTCACTTACAAAAGCTTTAGTGGTATGCGTGTACGTGCTATAATAAGTACAATAGAAAATACAATTGACTGTATATACTGTTAGGGACTGTTTTTTAATTTTTGCATGAAACTACGTTTACGTAAATCCACCACGTTTATTTCTGTGAGCCTTGCTATTTTGGGGCTTTTTGGTGTATTCGTCGGTAGTTTGGCTTCTCGCCCAGCTGCTGCAGCCAATGAAAATGGTCGCCTTATTTCAGTTCACGACCGTGGTAAAGAGACAGTATTCCTTACTCAAGCCGACACACTTAAAGACGCTTTTGCAGAAGCTGGTATTGAAGTTGACTCACATGATGCTGTTGAACCAGCTATCGATGAAAAATTAGTAGCGAGTGATTATCAGGTAAATATTTACCGCGCTCGTCCTGTGACGGTTATCGACGGATCAACTCGACTTAAGGTTGTGACACCGTACCAAACAGCTGAACAGATTATTGCCGACGTTGGTATCTCTCTTTACCCAGAAGATACTACAAGCCTTACCCGTTCTGCTGATATTGTGAGTGATGGTGCTGGTTTAAAACTTCAAATTGACCGTGCAACACCTTTGATTCTTGATTTGTACGGCAAGAAAACCGAAATTCGTACGCAAACCGCAAACGTCGGTGAGATGTTGAAAGAAAAGGGAATTACCCTTGCTGAAAATGACCGAGCATCGCTTGCTGCTTCAACTCCAATTAGTGCCGGGCTTGAAATTCGCATTTGGCGCGAAGGTACTCAAACTATTAGTGTTGATGAAGCTGTTGCCTTTAGCACAGAGCAAATTAAAGACGCCGACCGTGCAATAGGGTACAAGGCTGTTCAAACTGCTGGTGTTGCTGGACAACGTTCTGTTACCTACCAAATTAATGTTATTAACGGTAAAGAAGTGTCTCGTACTGAAATTGCTGCAATCGTAACACAACAACCACAAACCCAAGTTGAAGTGATTGGTTCAAAGCCAAACTTCCTTCCGTACACCGGTGGTGGAACAAAGACTGAATGGCTCGCTGCTTCAAACATCCCTGCCGAGAGTTGGGGTTACGCAGACTTTATGGTTGCTCGTGAGAGTGGCTGGAATCCAAACGCTTTAAATAAGTCATCTGGTGCATGTGGCCTTGCTCAAGCGTTGCCATGTAGCAAGCTTGGTCCAAACTGGAATAACCCAGTCGTTGCTCTTAACTGGATGAATAGTTACGCAGTAGGTCGTTACGGTAGCTGGGAAAAAGCCTACAACTTCTGGCAAGCGAATAAGTGGTACTAAATGGCTGGTCCTAAAAAATCACTTGGACAACACTGGCTAAAAGATAGGGATATCTTAGCGAACATTGCCGATGACGCAAATATTGGTCCTGAAGATACCGTGCTTGAAATTGGTCCAGGCCTAGGAACGCTTACAAGCGAACTACTTCGCCGAGCAAAAAAAGTTGTTGCCGTTGAACTCGATGGCGAGCTCGCTGCAAAATTGCCAGGTCAATTCCCCGGTACATCACTTGAAGTGGTAAACCAGGATATTCTTTCTTTTGACTTAACACGACTTCCTGAGAACTACATTGTTGTTGCGAACGTTCCATATTACATTACGTCAAAAATTATTCAATTATTAACAACTGCTGGCAACAAGCCACGAACAATTGTTTTACTTATCCAAAAAGAAGTTGCTGTTCGTTTAGCTGCACAACCTGGTGATATGAGCATTCTTGCCGTGAGTGCGCAAATTTATGCCGAAGTTGAACTGAGCGACATGGTGCCTGCACGATTCTTCACACCGCCACCAAAAGTAGATAGCCAAGTGGTCGTATTAAATACCCGACCAGAGGCGTTGGTCGCACCTGAAGATGAAAAACTATTCTTTAGGGTTGTGAAAGCTGGCTTCTCTGCAAAGCGTAAAAAGCTACGAAGCAGCATTTCAAGTGGACTCCACATTTCTAAACTTGAGGCTGAAGAACTCCTAAAAAACACAGGCATTAGCCCTGATGATCGCGCCGAACAACTTTCTTTGGATGATTGGTTGCGACTTACTGCTGCCGTTGCTAAAGCAGAGTAGACATTCAATGCTATAATTAGAGCAAATGATAGAGGTATTACCTTCTAATATGAAGCGGTGGGCGCAAACGATACGTACGAAAAACAGTTTATATGTTGGACTGTTTTTCGTTGTTATTCTCTCGCTTGTCTCTGTTTTTAGTTTAAATCATAATGCCCATGCAGACGGCGAAGCTCGTCGGCTTATTACTGTGTATGATCGCAACACCGAAAGTTCATTTCTTACTAACCAAAAAACAATTGCTGCAGCATTGAACGACAATGGAATTGAACTCGACCCTCGTGACACCGTCGAGCCTTCTCGTGACGAAGAGCTTATTGCTAATGACTACCAGGTAAATATTTATCGAGCTCGCCCGGTATTTGTTACCGATGGTTCAACACGCGTAAAAGTAATGACGCCGTACCAAGTACCGGAGCGCATCGCGAAAGATGCTGGCATTACAATGTACCCTGAAGACACAACGTCGCTTAAGCCGTCAAATGATTTTGTTGGTGATGGCGCTGGTTTGCAGATGAGTATCGACCGCGCAGTGCCTCTCTTCCTTGATCTATATAGTAAGCGAACGGAAATTCGAACTCAAGGTGAGACAGTGGGCGATATGTTGAAAGAAAAAGGTATTGTGCTTGGTGTGAACGGGCGAGTGTCAGTACCTATATCGACTGTGATTACCGCTGGTATGGAAGTTCGAGTATGGCAAGAAGGAAAGCAGACAGTCACTTTAGACAGAGCTGTACCATTTGCGAAGCAGCGCATTTTCGACGCAGACAGGGAAGTTGGCTACCGAGTAATAACCACGGCTGGGGTTGAAGGCACACAAGCAATTACCTATGAAATTGAAGTAAAAGAAGGCACGGAAATTTCTCGTAAAGAAATTGCGAGCATCGTTACGAAAGAACCTATTAAGCAAGTTGAAGTGGTAGGAATCAAAAATGGCCCTAATGCATTAACAAAGTCAAAGGGTGCGCAAATATGGACTGACAGTAAGGGCGTGAAACACCGTGAGACATATTACGACCTAGATATGGGCAGGGTCATGCAAGCCTGTGGCCAAGGCGGTTTTTACGAAGTGCGTGTTGATGGCGTCAAAGTTGATGCTGACGGCTATGTGATTATTGCTGCAAACTATGGTCGCTATCCCCGTTGTTCGATTACGGAAACAAGTGTTGGGCCTGCAAAAGTATATGACACAGGTGGGTTTGCAGCCACACATCCTGACGGCTTTGATATCGCAACCGACTGGTCGAGGGCCGACGGACGCTAGACCCCTGACGATTTAAGTATCAATCTGGTACAATGGAGCTAAATGGAACAACCACAGAAAAAACTCTACATCGCAACAGCTATTCCTTATGTGAATGGCACTCCTCATATTGGCAATGCCCTCGATTATTTGTTAGCTGACATTTGGACTCGCTACCAACGCCAAAATGGCCACGAAGTTCGTTTTCAGGTTGGTACTGATGAACACGGTAATAAAATTGCTGCTAAAGCTGCCGAAGAAGGTATTTCACCTAAAGAATATACCGACAAAATGTACGGTAACTTTGAAAACCTCATGAAAAAAGTGGGTGCACAATACACTGACTTTATTCGAACAACCGACGAACATCATGTTCAATCAGTTAAGTTTATCTGGGAAGTATTAAAGCCGTACATCTACAAAGGCTCATACCAAGGCTGGTACTGTGTTGGTCACGAAGCCTTCTTTACTGATAATGAAGTGCAAGCCCTTGGAGGCATTTGTCCTGACCACCAAAAACCATTTGAGCAGGTGAGTGAAGAAAACTACTTTTTCAAAACCAGCGCGTTTACTGATCGTATTAAAGAAGCAATCAATAGCGGTGCTATGCTCATTGAACCAGAATTTCGAAAGAATGAATTCTTAGAACTCATTAAAGATGGCCTTTCAGACGTCAGTATTTCGCGTCCTCGTAAAAGCCTTTCATGGGGTGTTGATGTTCCCGGTGATCCTGACCAAGTTATGTATGTGTGGATTGATGCACTTGCAAATTATATTACGGTTATTGGGTACCCAGACCGCCCAGAAGAATACAAAAGCTTCTGGCCTGCTGATGTGCAAGTAATTGGTAAAGATATTCTTCGTTTCCATGCCGGTATCTGGCCTGCGATGCTTATGGGGCTTGGCCTTGAAGTTCCAAAGCGCCTGCTCGTACACGGACACATTAATATCGGTGGTACGAAAATTAGTAAGTCTGTTGGTAACGGCATTGACCCTAATGAGATTATCGATCAGTACGGCCTTGATGCTTTCCGTTATTTCTTTTCGCGTCACATTCCTACTCTTGATGACGGTGACTTCACATGGGAAAAATTTGAAACTGCTTACAATAGCGAACTAGGAAACGACCTTGGTAACTTAATTCAACGTGTATCAAGTATGATTCTTCGTTATCAAGCTGGCGTTATTGGTGAATCACAACAAACAGAACATGACATGACAAACTATCACCGAGCTATTGCTGACCTTGAATTCAACAAAGCTGTTGATGAAGTGTGGAACATGATTCGAAGCCTTAACCAATACATTGATAATGTGAAACCGTGGGCTGTTGCCAAAGGCTTAGGTACTGACCCAGAAGCTGAACCGCACCTCGCTGAAATTTTGGCTCACTGTGCCGGTGCTTTAGTGCAAATTGGTGACTTGTTAGTTCCATTTATGCCTGACACCGCTGGGTTTATTCACGAAACCTTTGAAACTGGTGTCGTCAAGCAATCGGAGGGCGTGTTATTCCCTAAGCGATATATTCACACCGCTGACCCACACGCTGCTAAGCAATAATGCTGATTGATACACACTGCCATATTCACGAACCCTACGAACTGCCGTTAGAAGAAGTATTATTACGGGCCTCTGAAGCTGGTGTTGATGAATATATTTGCGTTGGGACCTCGGAAGAGAGTTCTCGCTTGGCAATTGAGTTTGCTAACGAACACCCTGAAGCGTATGCCGCAATTGGTGTGCACCCGCACGATACAAAAGATGGTTACGCGGCTATTAATATGCTTGCCGGAACTTCTTCTAAAATTGTTGCAGTCGGTGAAGTAGGGTTAGATTACTTCTACACTCACAGCCCCCGCGAAGTACAAATGGAAGCGCTCGAAGCGCAAATTCAAGTGGCGTTAAAGCATGATTTGCCACTAATTTTTCATGTTCGTGAAGCTTTTGACGATTTTTGGCCTATTTTTGATAAATATCCAGGTATTCGTGGAGAACTACATAGCTTTACTGATTCTCGTGAGAATCTTCAAAAAGCACTCGATCGAGGCCTTTATATTGGCGTGAACGGCATAAGCACTTTCACCAAAGATGAAACTCAGAAAACTACCTTCGATTCTATTCCACTTGACCGCTTACTCCTTGAAACAGACGCCCCTTTCTTGACGCCAGCTCCATTACGTGGTAAAGTAAACGAGCCCGCGTATGTGAAGCTTGTTGCTGAATATCATGCAGATCGAAGAGGTATAAGCCTTGAAGAAATCTCGGATGCAACCACCGCAAACGCCCGTACGTTGTTTCAACTAACAACGCTCTCTTAAACCAAAACATCACGACAAACATTCCATTACTTAAGGGAAGACTTTTTATATGGCAAACGGACAATACAACATTCCGGAAGCATTTCGCCAACCGGCACCAGAACCTTATTTTGAACCTCAGCAAACTGAATCTTTTTCAGGTCAACCTGATATACAACAACCGACCCCAGAAACACGACCAACGCCGTTCCACTTTATTAAAGAGATAGAAGATCGGCTTGATTCGTATCGTTATACTGCTATCGAAATTGAAGAATCGAAACGACCTTGGTTGAAATCAATGAAATCTTTAATTCTCGCGCCTAAGCCGATCATGGCTGAGCTAATTGAAAAAGAAAGCAAAATCGGTGGACGCCTTTTGCAAAAACAAGAATCGTCTCACGAACTAAGGTTCTGGAGTGAAGGTCATGAATGGTTCTTTGGATGGACTGATGGTAAGGGTGTGACAATTACTGATTCAGCAGTGCACTACCAAGTAACTGATACGTATATTCAAAAATCATATCAAGGTCACGTCGTTCCGTTCTCTCCTGGCGAAGAAGAGTATTTCATTAATGCTGTTCAAGCATACGAACACGCAGTAATGCACGAATTGTATCCATTCGACGAAGCATTGGTCGAACTTATGGCCAAAAACGATTATAGTTTTGACGATCTTGCCAAAAACGACGATATCAACTTAGCAGCCTAGTGCTCCATACGCTATAATAAGGAAAGTGAAAAACCAGGTGATATATCTTGATCATGCAGCTGCAACGCCGCTTGACCCTAAAGTTTTGACGGCTATGATGCCGTACTTTTCTGATGACTTTTATAATCCATCAGCACCGTACGCACCTGCAATAATGGTTCGCCGTGCCTATGAATCTGCAAAGGATGTTATTGGCCGCGCAATTGGCGCACGTGGTGATGACATTATTATTACAGCCGGCGCTACAGAATCTATTAACTTAGCTTTTTCAAGTATTGGTGGCCATATTATTACCGCTAATATTGAACACCACGCCGTTCTTGCTGCTGCTAAGAATTTCGACCACACGATTGTTGAAGCCGATACCCGCGCTTTGGTTTCAGCCGACGTTGTGAAGGCGGCAATTCGCCCCGATACCCGGCTTGTGAGTATTGCACTCGCAAATAACGAAGTTGGAACAATTCAACCACTGCGCGATATTGCAGAAGTAGTCAAGAAAGAGCGCGATGCACGTTTGGCTCGTGGCGACCACACTCCAATTTACTTACATAGCGACGCATCGCAGGGTGTTGGCCAATTAGATGTTAATATTGCTCGCCTTGGTGTTGATTTATTAACGCTGAACGCCGCAAAAGTGTACGGCCCAAAGCAGGTTGGTCTTTTATGGTCAGCACCATTTGTTGAACTGAAGCCGTACATCGTTGGTGGTGGCCAAGAACGCGGTATTCGAAGTGGTACTGAAAACGTCGCCGGTGCAATTGGGTTTGCTAAAGGTATGGAACTTGCCAGCGAACACCGTGGTTTTGAATCTAAGCGATTGATGAAGCTTCGTGATTCTATGCAAAAAAAATTAACCGAAGCATTTCCTAAAGCGGTTCTTTCTGGACACCAACGTCACCGCCTTGCTGGACACTTACATATTTCCTTTCCGGGCTTAGATGCCGAGCGCGTATTGTTTGGTTTAGAAAACAGGGGAGTATTGGTTGCAACCGGGAGTGCCTGCGCTGCAAACAAAGGAACCCGTTCGCATGTACTTACTTCAATTGGCTTAGCCCCTGAAGTGGCTGATGGAAGTTTACGTTTAACATTGGGTCACCTTTCTGATGAAGAGAACTGTAAGGCTGCTGCTGAAATTATTATCGAGGAAGTAACAAAAGAATACGCTCGGGTAAATAAATAATGAAGTGGTTTATTTCAATTTTTGTTTTACTTGTAGTGTTTATTACATTGACGACAGTATACCTTCAACCAAATAGTTTTATCGGGTGTAGTACTGCTCCAACAACAGCCGGGCAGTGTACAAAGTCTGACGCGGTCGTTGTTGTAAGCGGTGGTGACACGCAATCTCGTACTTCGGCCGGTATTGAATTATACAAAAACGGTTGGGCAGACACACTTATTTTCTCTGGTGCAGCTCAAGATAAAACCGGTCCAAGTAATGCCGAGGCAATGGAGCAACAAGCAATCCAGGCTGGCGTTCCGAGTTCTGCGATTATTATTGATGAAGATTCAGAATCGACGCAGCAAAATGCACAGAACACCAAAACAATTGTAGCGAACCGTGGGTATGACGATATTATCCTGGTAACATCTGGCTATCATCAACGTCGTGCTAGCCTTGAGTTCAACAAACAAGCTGAAGGCGTTAACATTCGAAATTACCCTGTGACTCAAGACGGGGATTGGGGATTCTTCTGGTGGTTAACACCGCGCGGTTGGTGGCTTTCAGGTGGTGAATTAGTTAAAATTATCGCATTTTATTTAGGAGCAACTTCATGACAAAAGTATACGTAGGAATGAGTGGTGGTGTAGATTCGTCTTTGACGGCTGCTCTTTTAGTTGAACAAGGGTATGACGTTACTGGCGTGTACATGAAAAACTGGACGCAAGATTTACCAGGAATGAAATGCCCTTGGGCTGATGACCTTGCCGACGCAAAACGTGTGGCAACCCAACTAGGAATTGATTTTAAGGTGTTTGATTTCGAAAAAGAGTATAAGCAAAAAGTTGTCGATTATATGATTGATGAATATAAACTTGGCCGTACACCAAACCCGGACATTATGTGTAACCAAGAAGTAAAATTTAAGATCTTCCTTGAAACAGCACTCGAAGATGGTGCTGACCTTATTGCAACCGGACACTATGCTCGCGTTAAGGACGGAAAGCTTTTGCAAGCTGTTGATACAAATAAAGACCAAACATATTTCTTGTATCGCGTAACGGGCGAGGCTCTTTCAAAGACGCTATTTCCACTTGGCGAATTTACGAAACCTGTTGTTCGTGAAATGGCCAAAGAGCGTGGTTTATTTACCGCTGCTAAAAAGGACAGCCAGGGCATTTGTTTCGTTGGCCAAATTGGTATTCGTGAATTCTTGAGCCAATACGTTGAGCAGACGGCTGGTTCAATTATCGACAAGCAAACCAACAAGGTGCTTGGGCAACACGATGGTGCGATTTTCTACACTATTGGTCAACGCCATGGCCTTGATGTTGGTGGAGGTTTACCTTATTACGTTGTCGGTAAGGATATGGATAAGAATGAAGTCTACGTCACAACTAACCTTAATGACGATTCTTTGTGGCGACCTGAACTTAACTTAACAAGTGCTCATTGGATTAACGAAACCCCGCAAGCGGGCGAGTACCAAGTGCGTGTACGTCACCGTGCGTCACTTATTCCTACTCAACTCTCTTTCAATGATGACGGAAGTGTTGAACTTACTTTGGACAATGCAGAACGCGCAGTCGCCCCTGGTCAGTCAGTTGTTATTTACGACGGTGAACTATGTATCGGCGGCGGCATTATAGCTTAAGTGTTTCTTAAGCTTGCAAGACTATAGTGTATAGGTAAAGTGTCTGAATTGACTTCATCTGCGAGGGATACTTTATAAACCAGCACCCGTTTACTTGAAGTTTTTGTAATTAGTCCTTCGAGTTCTAAAAAAGCCACCTCATGCCCACCCGGAGGTGGCTTTTTGTTTGGGGCTAAAAATGGTACAATTACCTCTATGAATGCTCAAGATATCCGCAACTCGTACCTCGAGTTCTTTAAAGAACGTGGCCACGCAATTATCCCGCGTGCTCAGCTTATTCCCTACAACGACCCAACAACATTATTTACTGGTAGTGGCATGCAACCGTTGTTGCCTTATTTGCTTGGCCAAGAACACCCATCTGGTGTGCGTCTTGTTGATAGCCAAACGTGTCTACGTGCGCAAGATATTGAAGATGTTGGCGACAACCGTCACACAACTTTCTTTGAGATGCTTGGTAACTGGAGCATGGGCGATTACTTCAAAGAGCAACAAATTCGCTGGTTCTCTGAATTCTTAATTGACGTCGTTGGACTCGACCCAAATAAAATTTACGTTACTGCTTTTATTGGTGACGAAAAAAATGGCATTCCACGAGACGACGAAGCTGCAAACATTTGGCAAAAAGTATTTACTGAACGTGGTATTCAGGCTGATATTGCTGAAATTGGTTCACAAGCTGACGGTGACGCACGCGGTATTAAGCCAGGCGAACGCATCTTCTTCTATGACGATGGTGAAAACTGGTGGAGCCGAGGTGGTGGCCTTGAGAAGACTCCTATTGGTGACCCTTGTGGTCCAGATAGCGAAGTGTTCTACGACTTTGGTCCTGAAAACCATGCCGAAGGCTATGGCCTTGCACACCCTGCAAGCGACAGCGGCCAATTCATGGAAATTGGTAACCAAGTGTTTATGCAGTATAGCCGTAACGAAGACGGTAGCTTTACGCCGCTCAAAAAACAAAACGTTGACTTTGGTGGTGGCCTAGAACGAATTGCTGCTGCGAGTATTAACAGTCCTGACGTTTTCCGAATTAGTCTTCTGTGGCCAATTATTGAAAAAATCCAAACGTTAAGTGGCAAGAACTACGAAAGCAACACTGCAAGTATGCGTGTTATCGCAGATCACCTTCGTGCTGCGGTATTCCTTGCTGTTGATGGTGTAAAGCCTGCTAATAAAGAACAAGGCTATGTTATGCGTCGACTTCTTCGCCGTGCAATTCGTTTTGCCTTTGACCTTGGTATTGAACAAAACTTCTTTGAAGAAATTGTGCCAGTTATTGCTGACCTTTACGCAACTGATTATCCAGAAGTTGCTGCGGCGCGTGATGAAATTATTGCGACACTCGCTAAAGAAGAAAAGGTATTCCGCCAGACACTGCGAAAAGGCCTCAAGCAACTTGAGAAATTTGCTGAAACTGGAATCACCGGCTCTGAATTGTTTACTCTGTACGACACATTCGGTTTCCCTGTAGAACTTTCAACTGAGGAAGCTTTTAAGCAAGAAATTAAGTTATCCGAAAACTGGCGAACTGAATTTGACGACAAAATGGCCGAACAACGAGCTCGCTCACAAACTGCTGCTAAAGGAACTTTCAAAGGTGGCCTAGGTGGTCAAACACTACAACATATGAAATATCACACAGCGACTCACTTGATGTACGCTGCGCTTAAAAAAGTCGTTGGCGACCATGTTACGCAACACGGAAGTAATATTACCGAAGAGCGTCTTCGTTTTGACTTTAACAACGACGAAAAAGTTACTCGTGAACAGCTCGATGAAGTAGAGAAGTTAGTAAACGAATGGATTTCATGGGACATTCCAGTTTCATTTACCGAATACCCAACTGCAGAAGCATTTGAAATGGGTGCGATTGGTGCCTTTGGTGACAAATATGGCGAGACAGTGAAAGTCTACCAAATGGGTGAAAACGAAAAGCGTGTGAGCTTTGAAATTTGTGGAGGCCCTCACGTTGACCACACTGGCCAACTTGCTGAAGATGGTAAGATCTTTAAAATTACAAAAGAAGAAGCTTCAAGCGCCGGTATCCGACGTGTTAAAGCTGTACTCGTTTAAATCTCTCTAGTTTCTTTGAGGTAGTGCGTAGCGTCGTCTAATAGGTGTTTGAACGCGTTGAAGTTGTCGTAGTCGAGTGTTAGATTTTCAGATTCACTGCTTAATACAACACCTGGGTCACCCGGGATAAACGGTTGAATTTCTTTTTTAGCTAATTCATTGCGCAAGTGAACAGTTCGCCCGTAATCATCATCAATTTGTATTAAAGTTGATACGAATTCTTGGCCGCTCGCACCAGAATCGTCGATGATGTTATATACACGCGAGACTTCTTTTGTACGACTTACAATGCCATCTTCTTCATATTGTTCATCAACACCAATTTTAATTGTTTCTATTGAGTGCTCTTTCATATCGACAAACATTTCGACTTCTTCAGAAACTTTCCAGCCCTTTTGACAGTTTGAGAGTAAATTTGCGCGCCATAGGCGATATATATCGTGTGTAGGGTGAGGGATGTCAGCAATTCCATAGCCTTCTAAGATTCGAACAATATCGTCATTAAGAAGTGGTTCGTCTGAAGTGCTTTCAGCTGGGCGAAATTTAGGTCCTGAGAAATCAAGAAACGCAATATATTGTAAGCCATCGGTTTGGTTGCTGGTTCGTTGAATCACAAGTGATGTTGACCCAAGTTTGTCAAAAGGGTGTGTTAGGGTCTGAAGCACAAGATCTTTTTCACTTACGTCATACGCTAATTCGATAGTTGCGCCAGACTCTGGATTAAGCTCAGCACCTGAGAAAGCTTCAAGTTCTTTTCGTACAAGAACGCTTGGAGCAATCCCTTGAAGTTCTAATTTGAACCCTGTAGTAGGGTAAAGTTGTTCGCATGCGAAATCTAACTTCTCACTTAGAATTCGTTCACTAAAAGGGGCAGATTCACGTTCTGCAAGGTGTTCATTCATCATAATATTATAGCATAAATCAGTTAAAAATACAAGTATTTCTTATGTCTGCAATCAGGTATATCACTGCTTTGCAGCTCACAACACGTCGTCGCTCAAAAAAGCTTACACAAGCGCAAGCTTTTTGCTCGCTCCTAGTGTTATAATTAAAAACAACATGGTATTAGAAAAATTCAGAACAAAACGCAAGCCATCAAACGACGACTATATCCTTGCGTTAGATATAGGTACCGAATTTGTGAAAGCTCTCATCGCTAAAATTGAGGGTGATGAATTAAAGATTGTCGGCGTTGGCCGATCTCGTCAAGACGTAAGTGACATGCATTCCGGTGCAATCGCTGACATCGCGGGTGTCGTGCGTAACTGCGAAGAAGCGCTGGCTGATGCTGAAGACCAAGCTGGGCTACAAGCCAAGCGCGTCATTATTGGTATTGCTGGTGAACTTGTGAAGGGTGTGACTGACACTATCCGTTACCGACGCCCACAACCAGATCGTCCTCTTGATGATTCTGAAATGGAATTTATTATCGAAAAGGTTCAAGAGCGAGCTCAAATTAAAGCGCAAAAACAAATTGCACTTGAAACCGGTAACGAAGAGGTTGAAGTAAAGCTGGTGAACAGCGCTTTGGTAGGCATTCACATTGATGGCTATAAAGTCAGTAACCCAATCGGTTTCCAAGGTCGTGATGTCGCTGTGCAAATTTACACCGCTTTCGCCCCAATGGTACACATTGGCGCCCTTGAACGCGTTGCTGATGAGCTTTCATTAGAACTGCTTGCCGTTGCAGCTGAACCGTTTGCCGTAAGCCGAAGTGTTCTAGGAAACGATGCTAATAGTAACTTTACTGCTATTCTTGCCGACATTGGCGCTGGTACAACTGACATTGCTGTTGTAAACGATGGTGGTGTTGAGGGGACTAAAATGTATGGCATTGGCGGACGAAGCTTTACACAAACAATTGCCGGCGACATGAACTTGCCATACAAAGACGCTGAAAAACTCAAAGTAAATATTGGCCACGAGCAAATTAAAGCTTCGGTTAAAAAAGAAGTTGAAGAAGCGATTGATAAAACCTTGGAAGTTTGGACTGCTGGGTTTGAATTAGCACTGAGTGAATTTGATTCTGTTGATCATCTTCCGAACCGCATTCTTTTGTGTGGTGGTGGTTCAAGCCTTGAAGCGTTAGTGACTGCGCTCAACGGCAGTTCTTGGCACAAAGATTTACCATTTACTAAAAAACCAACCGTACATCACATAAACCCTTCTGAAGTAATCGGTGTTGTTGATACAACTGGCGATGTTAATGACCATAAATTCATAACCGCAATGGGACTTCTAAGGGTTGGCTATGATACACTATTAGGGAGTGGTGAGGGAGATTCGATAAAGGAAAAATTTAATCGACTCCTAAAAATTTAGTATGAATAAAGACGTTATTTACATAGATGTTGACGACGATGTCACGGCTATTATCGGTAAGATAAAGCAAGCCAAAGAGAAGATCGTCGCCTTGGTACCACCTAAACGGGCTGGGTCACTCCAGAGTGCCGTTAATTTGCGTCTTATTGATCGCATGGCACGTGCTGAGAAGAAAACATTAGTTCTTATTACTAATAACCAAGCTCTTGTAGCGCTCGCTGCAAGTGCAAAAATTCCTGTCGCTAAAAACCTTCAAACAAAACCAGAAGTAGCCGAAGTTGCTGCACTTGTTGTTGATGACGACGATGACATTATTGATGGTTCACAACTTCCTGTTGGCGACCACGCAAAAGCCGTAAAGGTGAAAGATGGCACAGCAATTGCAAGCACCATGCGGAGCGACGAAATTGACGCTGTTGACCTTGATATCGATGGTGAAACAGTTTCCGGTCCTGTTGCGGCTTCGACCGTAGCTAAATCTGCTATGGCGAAATCTGCTAAAGGTGCTAAAAAACCAAAGATTCCAAATTTCGATACATTCCGTAAGAAGCTCATTCTTGGTATTTCTGGTGGTGTCGCACTTATTGCACTCCTTGTTTGGATGTTTGTGTTTGCACCTGCTGCTACCGTTATTATTACGGCAAGCACAACACCAGCTCCTGTAAGTTCATCAATTACATTAGGCGGTCCAGCTGCAACTGACTTCTCGAAGGGTATTGTAAGCTCTGCTTCTCAACAAGTTCAGAAGGATGAAGTGGTAGAGTTTGAAGCGACAGGTCAACAAGATGTCGGCGAAAAAGCTACCGGAACACTCAAAGTAAGTAAGCTAACGCAGACTGCGTATGGCGTGCCAGCCGGAACTACGTTTACGAGTGCAAACGGTACTCCGTTTGTGACTAACACAACAGTGACTATCCCCGCAAGCACCCCGTGTTTCCCTAACTACTGTGCACAATCAGTAAATGTTGATGTAACTGCTGCCAAGTCCGGCACAAGTTCAAATGGAATCACAGGAAATGCAACAGGTCCCGATAGTACTAGTGGTACGTTCCAGGGTGCGACAGCTGGTGGAACTACTAAGGTTGCTAAGGTTGTCTCAGCTGACGACATCGAACGTGCTCAAGGCCAACTCGTCGGTGCCTCTACTGACGTTCAAAAAGCAGAACTCAAGAAGAAATTTGTAAATGGCGAGGTTGTTATTGATAGTAGCTTTGTTGTGAGTCGTGCTGCCGCTGTGTCTACTCCCGCTTCTGGTGCTGAGGCTGCCGATGGTAAAGCAAAGCTTACCATTCCAACTACGTACTCAATTCAAGCAGTCACAAAAACAGACCTTGATACATACCTCCGCAAGAACCTTGAATCTAACCTAGACGACAAGAAGACCCAAAAAGTCTACAGTACAGGTGCTGATGAAGCGACAATTAGCAACTTCCGTAAAGACGGCGAAACAATGCTTGCTTCTGTAAATGCGAAGGGAAGCGTTGGTCCAATTATCGACGAAAGCGCTATTAAAGAACAAGTAAAGGGCAAACGTTACGGAGAAGTCCAAGAAGCGCTTGAATCTATGGATGGTATTAAAAGTGTTGACGTACAGTTCTCGTTCTTTTGGGTACGAACGGTTCCGAATAATACTGACAAGATAACTATTCAGTTCAAAGTGCAGGATGAGTAGCCGAACATTAATTAGTTTGGATGTGGGTGAAAAGCGCATAGGTGTCGCCATTGCTGATGATTCTGTCCGCATTGCTGTACCGTTCACGACAATTGAAGTTGATGGCAATGAAATTACTACTATTGCCGACTTGGTGATTCAGCAAAAAGCCGAAATACTGGTTATTGGCTACCCACGAAATCAACAAGGTGAGGCAACTGCTCAAACTAACTACGTTGAAAACTTTGCAAAACAATTGGAAGAACTGGGTCCAAAGCTTGTGTTTCAAGATGAGTCGCTTACGAGTGTTATTGCTGAACAGCGTTTAGTTGCGCAAAAGAAACCATATACAAAGGGTGATATCGACGCTCAGGCTGCCGGTATTATTCTTCAAGATTATTTAGAGGCAAATTATGGATATTAAACCAATACGTCGATCAGCCCAACCGCAACCTATCGGGCAGTCAGTCCCGCAGCGCCCAATGCAACAACGTTCGGTGCCTCAACGACCAATACAGCCTACTCAGCAAGCACCTGTGCAACGGTCGACACCGCAACAACCCGTACTGCAGCAACCACCAATACCTCCAGTTGCTGAGCCAGCGACATCATTACCTATTGAGAATGTAGAATCAAAGGTTAAGAAGGTTCGAAAGCGCAAGAAATGGCTGATTATTCTTGCCAGTATTCTTACGCTCGCCATTATTATCGTTTCTGGTATTTGGGTTTGGTATCAAATTCAACTTTCACCGGCAGACGTGAGCAATACTTCAAAGGTTAAGATTGACGTAGCGCCAGCAACCACACCAACCGATATAGCGGCGCTTCTCAAGGACAAAGGTGTGATTAGGAACGAACAAGCGTTCCTGTGGTACACGCGGCTTGAAGGCGTTCAGAACAACTTACAAGCGGGTTCATACCGTTTATCTCCATCTGAAACAACGGCTGAAATTGTTGATCACTTAGTAAAGGGGAGTGTGGATACGTTTACAATTACTTTCTATCCTGGTGCAACCCTTGTTGATAATAAATCTAAAGCTGAGAATAGAATTGATGTCACCTCTGTTTTATTGAAGTCTGGCTATAGCCAAGCTGAGATTACCGAAGCGTTGAATAAAGCTTACGATCACCCTATATTCCAAGACAAGCCAGCTTCTGCTGACTTAGAAGGGTATGTGTTTGGTGAAACGTACCAATTCAATAGCGGCTCAACTGTTGAAGATATTCTTACGCGAACGTTTGATGAGTTTTGGAAATATGTGGTTCAGGATAGGTTAATTGTTCGCTATCAAGAACAAGGGTTGAACTTATATGAGGGTATTACGCTCGCCTCAATCATCCAGCGTGAATCTGGTGGAGATGACAAAGCGCAGATTGCCCAAGTATTCTTTAGTCGTATTGCTGAAGACATGCCACTTGGTTCAGATGTAACGTATCAATACATTGCCGACAAAGAGGGCGGTGTGCGTGATCCTAACTATAATTCACCGTATAACACTCGTCGTTTCGCTGGGCTACCTCCAGGGCCAATTGCTGCACCGGGCCTAACGGCACTTCGAGCAGTTGCTGAACCCGCTGATGGAAATTACCTTTATTTCCTTAGTGGCGATGACAATGTAACCTATTTTGCAAACACCTTGGCAGAGCACGAAGCGAACATCGCTAATCACTGTAAGGTGAAGTGCCAAATCATTTAAGCTTAATTACCCACCCATTTGACAAATCACTATAGTTATAAAATAAATTGACTAAAAAAGCTATAGTTGGTATACTTAAATAAGCACATTTTGTGAATTCAATCTACTAGTGATACCTCGGACTAAATTGGCCAGTAGCACCTGCGAGTGGAGAACTGAGAAGCAAATGGGCCTATCTGAAATTGTCGTACGGAAGCAAGAACACTAAACTAATATTAATTAACATTGGTCGACACGCATCCTTTTCTTTACTAAAACAAAGAAGCCAAGACAGAGTACGGTAGAAGCCCTCGAGAGAAATCCGAGCGGCAGGAGAACGATAATTCGTAATGATTTTACGAGCGGTAACGATTCAGTTACCCGTGGTGGGACAATAGCAGCGGTCAAGCCTTTGGCTATCCCTGCGTTACAACCAGCGAAGCGATCCCCTAAAGGTCGCGTCAAGTCATCAACTGTCGCAATTTATACTAGCGTATTCGCCCTTCTAGTGGCGGTTATTGCAATTGGTTACCGTGCTCCTGAACAGGACGCCACGGCTGCTTCTGCTGCGCCAGTAGCAAATAGCGCAACAGCGACAAATGATCGCCCTGCTGTTAACGACGTTGTCGCTAACGACATCGCAGCATCTGTAGCTGCAGCATCTAACCTCGCTATCGCACCAAACGTTGCAGAACGCGCTGTATCTACACGTGTTCAAACGCAATATGCTGCAAGCGACGTTACAAGTTCAATTAGTAAACCAACAATTGTGCAGCTTTCTACAGCTAGCCGTAATATTACACAATACGCTGTAGTAGAAGGCGACACTGTTGATTCAGTTGCTGCTAAGTTCGGTATTTCAACAGATACTGTTAAATGGGCAAATAACCTTACAGCAAACACTTTAGCTGCTGGTTCAACAATCGACGTCTTACCACGTGACGGTATTGTATATACCGTTAAGGCTGGCGACACCGTACAATCACTTGCTGATAAGTACAAAGCCGATGGATCGCTTATTACTACCTACAACGACCTTGAAATTAGTGGTTTAACTGCTGGTTTAAAGATTGTTATTCCAGGTGCGCAACTTCCTACAACTGAACGCCCAGGCTACGTTGCACCACGTGCAGCTATGTCCACCGGGGGTACATACATTACTGGTTATAGTTCAGGTTTCTCAAACGGAAGTACTTGGTTCATCCGTAAGGGTACGCCAAACCTTGGTGCCTACGCCTACGGTAACTGTACGGCCTACGCATTTGACCGTCGTGCTGAACTCGGCCGACCAATTGGTCAACGATGGGGTAATGCAGGTTCATGGGCTACTAACGCCCGCAGTGCTGGTTTCACCGTAAACCGTACACCTGCTGCCGGTGCTGTTATCCAAGACTCAGGCCACGTAGCTATCGTTGAAGAAGTTCTCCCTAACGGTGACCTTCGCCTCAGCGAAATGAACGCTCGTGTCTCTGGTGGTGGTTACAACATCGTTTCTGGACGAATCTTGCCTGCTGGACAGGTTGGTCAGTACTACTACATTCACTAGGATGTAACGCGTAATACGACTTAAATCGAATTCCCTCTGTTAAAACAGGGGGAATTCTGTTATAATAACAATACTATGTTCGTTGACACCGCCAAAGTATTTGTACAAGCAGGACGCGGCGGCGACGGAGCCGTTAGTTTTCGGCATGAAATTTATATTGATATGGGTGGTCCAGACGGCGGCGACGGCGGAAAAGGTGGCGATGTCATCTTCGTTGCCAGTGAAAACGTCAACACACTTCTAGACTTCCGTTTTAAACCCGAACTTAAGGGTGAGCCAGGCTCTGCCGGTACGAAGCGTGATCGCCACGGTAAAATGGGTGCAACGAAGTACGTTAAGGTACCTATGGGCACAATCGTGCGCCGTGATGGTGAGATTATTGCAGACCTTACTGAAGACGGCCAAGAAGTTGTTATTGCCAAAGGTGGCGACGGTGGCTTCGGTAATGCCCACTTTAAGTCATCTGTACGCCAAGCACCTCGTATTGCTGAAAAGGGTGAACTCGGCGATACTTTTGAAGCTGAGCTTGAATTAAAGCTGCTTGCCGATGTTGGTCTTGTTGGATTCCCTAATGCTGGTAAATCTACATTCTTAAGTGTTGTTACTAACGCGACTCCTGAAATTGCCGATTATGCCTTTACAACCCTTAAACCAAACCTTGGTGTTGCAGATATCGACGACGGTAGTATTCTTATTGCCGACATCCCTGGCCTTATTGAAGGCGCCAGCGAAGGTAAGGGCCTTGGCGACGATTTCCTTCGTCACGTTGAACGTACAGCCGTCATTATGCACCTTATCGATGCCTATGACAGCGATGTAGCGAAAGCTTATCAAATTATCCGTAAAGAGCTTGAAGCATACAGCGAGAACCTCGTAAGCCGCCCGGAAGTTATTGTACTTACAAAAATCGAAGGTCTTGATGAAGAAATTATTAAAATGCAGATGGACGAACTTGCTAAAGTAGCAGGGGATACACCTATGTTCGCTATTTCATCACCAGCTCACATTGGGCTAAAAGAAGTACTTCGTGAACTTCGCCGTAAGGTTGAAGCTGTTCGTGTTGCTGAACGAGAAGAAAATAAAGATGTTAATGAAGGCATGGCTATTATTACTCTTAATAAAGACCAAGAGGCTTTGGCTTGGAAAATTAAAAAGCGCGATGGCGAAGATGGAAGTATCATCTTTGAAGTTCGCGGTAGCAAGATCGAGAAGTTCTCTCGTCGTACTGACTTTGAATCACACGAAGGTCTTAACCGCCTCCGCGATATTATGAAACGTATGGGTATTACTCACGCGTTACACCGTGCTGGTGCCGATGGCGCATCTATTATTCGTATCGCTTTAAACGACTTTACCCTTGTCGAACAAGCCGACGACGCTTAAATAAGCACATAGCTATTGACATTTAGTGAACTAAGTGCTATAATTCATTCAAATCACACGAGAGCCTGCGGTGTTACGTCAACTGACGCTAACGGTACGAGCCTCTCAATCCGTGGTTGTCCCTGAACAAGCTGGAAGGAAAGAAGTGCAGATAACTCTGTTCAACTTGCAACGTCGCGAGTCGCTTTAAGCGCGGTTCCGGGCGCTATAACCCCAACACGGAAGTCTGAGATAATTAAACCTGTCTGAGACCCCTACGAGATGAGGAAGATAATGCACGGACGTCAGTCGAACTGAGCGCTGAAAAAGTGAAACGAACAGCGCAATGACATAAATGAATCGACTTAGGTTGGTTCGAAGAGTTCAAATCTCACCTCGCAAGTCGAAAAAAGCTCATGCCCCGAAAGGACAGAACGTGTTTAAAAAGCATAGTTAGCCTCTCTTAGGTGAGAGAGGCGGATCTGCTGACAGCGAAAATGTCAGATAGGTTTCAAATCCACAGTAAGGCAAGAATCCTTAACGCGCATTCTACGGTTGAGATGTTTATACAACTCTTCGCAAAGGAAAACAGACGTGTGATTCGCCAAGAACTGATTTGCGGATTTTGTAATCGAATTCACCTGTACGTCCACTTTAGTAACTCATAATTCCATAGTAATTGTTTGTGCTAGACCGGGGCGGGAGGAGCTGGAACACTTTGTGTTGCCACCCTCTCGCCCCGACGCGATATCCTTCCAGCTGTTCAACACTATATTCGCCCGTTTGGGCGTTTTTTATTTGCGTTTCATAATGATTACACCTTTATCGCCTATAATGAGTATATGAACCAAACCTTTTTCTTCTATGACCTTGAAACCTCTGGCTTAAATCCGCGCCAAGATCGCATTATGCAGTTTGCTGGTATCCGTACTGACCTCGACCTGAACCCCATTGGTGAACCGTATAACATTCTTGTAAAACTGAACGATGACACATTGCCAAGCCCCGATGCTTTAATGGTGACGGGTATTACTCCGCAAGAAACTCAAGCAGATGGCTACACTGAAGCTGAGTTCGCTAGGTTATTAATGGATGAAGTGTTTACTCCGGGTACTATTCCAACTGGCTTTAACAGCATTCGTTTCGACGACGAGTTTATCCGGGCACTTTTTTGGCGTAACTTCCAAGATCCTTACGCCTGGTTCTGGCGCGACAACCGCTCACGCTGGGATTTGCTTGATGTTGTTCGTATGACGCGTGCGCTACGTCCTGAGGGCATTGTATGGCCTGTCGTTGATGGTAAAGCGAGTAACCGCCTAGAGCTTTTGTCGAAAGAGAATGGCATTGACCATTTGAAGGCTCACGATGCACTTAGTGATGTTGAAGCATTAATTGCCGTTACGAAACTTATTAAAACGAAACAACCGAAATTATACGAGCACTTGTTTAACTATAAGGACAAAAAGCTCGTTAAAAACCTCGTAAACCTTGAAAACAAACAACCATTCGTTTACGTAAGTGGCCAATACGATGCCGAATACAATAAAGCGACGGTTGCGTTTCCTTTGACCTCAGGTCGAAATGGCAACGTTATTGTGTATGACCTACGCCATGATCCAACTCAATTCCTAGAGCTCTCCTTAGGTGAACTTCAGAAGAAGTTTAATACACCTTGGGAAGAACGCAAGAAAGAAGGCTACGTACCGCTACCAGTAAAAGAAATGCAGTATAACCGCGCTCCGGCAGTGGCTCCTCTTGGAGTGCTTGCGCAGCAAGATGGTTGGAAGCGAGTCGGTCTTGATGAAGCGACTGTAGCGAAACATAAATCAATTCTTTTATCTGCACCTGGTTTTGCCGAAAATGTTCGATCATTATATGAGAACAAACCGGAATATAAAAAAGAGTCCGACCCGGAAGGCCAGTTGTATGATGGTTTTGTTTCTGATACTGACAACCTGCGGATTGAAAAAGTTCGCAATAGTAACGAACAGCAACTCGCAGATTTGCACCCTGACTTTACCGATGAACGCCTCGAAGGTTTATTGCTTCACTACAAAGCACGAAATTATCCAAAGAGTTTAGCTGAAGACGAAGCGGTAGCTTGGGAAGCATGGCGTAGCCAACATATTAAAGCTGCACTACCTGCGTTTGCTGCTCGCCTTAATAAATTAGCGACTACAACCGAAGATGAATCGAAGCAGTTTGTATTACAAGAACTTCAGCTTTGGGCTGAAAGTATTGTTCCTATCGACGAAGAATAAGCTACTAGGCCTGAATAGGCGAGGTGTTTGCTGTTCGTGGAATAAACGAACGAACAATGTACATCATTACGCGGGCAACAACGAAGCCAGCAATGATAGCAAAGAACTCAAGCATTTGCGCAGCATCAAGCGCAAAATTTGTGCCGGGAATTACGCCAGCGAGATAAAACATCATTAACGCATGGCCAAAATTAAAGCTATCGAGAATCATAAGTAATGATAGAGCGGTGAGGATAATTGTAGCGGTTTTTTTCATGGATATATTCGTTATTTTCTTCGTTTGGTGGTAGTAAGTTCTAAGGAATATAGCACCCCTGTTATTACGAATGCAAGCATGGGCGTAATAGTTGCATACTAGAAAAAAGTTCAAAAAAAGCGTATAATTAAGCGGTTATGTCAGAGGTTATACGTGTTACAGGTGCGCGCGAGCACAACCTGAAGAATATTAGTGTGGAGATTCCGCGCGACAAACTCGTTGTTATCACGGGTTTGAGTGGTAGTGGAAAATCGAGCCTCGCTTTTGACACAATCTATGCAGAAGGCCAGCGTCGTTACGTTGAAAGCCTTTCAAGTTACGCCCGCCAATTTTTGGGCCTTATGGAAAAGCCAGACGTCGACCAAATTACTGGTTTAAGCCCAGCAATTAGCATCGACCAAAAATCAACAAGCCGAAACCCTCGTTCGACTGTTGCAACCGTAACTGAAATTTACGATTATCTTCGTTTGCTTTACGCACGCATTGGTATTCCACACTGTCCAATTTGTGGTAAGCCGGTTACTCGCCGAACGCCACAAGATATTATTGATGAAATTATGAAGCGCGAAGAAGGTGCTCGTTTAATGATTCTTGCGCCAATTGCTAAAGACAAAAAAGGTGAGTTTGCTCATGTGCCTGAACAGTATCGTCGTTTAGGTTTTGCCCGTGCCCGTGTTGATGGTGTTGTTTACTCACTCGACGAGTACCCAACGCTTGATAAAAAGTACAAACACAACATTGAAATTGTTGTTGACCGTATTGCTATGTCTGAAGACGTTCGTGGTCGCGTTACGCAATCCGTTGAACAAGCCCTCGATGTTTCGGGTGGTATTGTTGAAGTACTTGATGTTGATGCTGAAGAGACTCATATTTATAGCCAACGATACGCTTGTGTCGATCACCCGAACGAAGAAATTCCTGAACTCGAACCACGTTTGTTTAGCTTTAACGCGCCACAAGGTGCCTGCCCAGTTTGTACTGGTTTAGGAAGCCGATTAGAGGTTGACCCAGAACTCGTATTTAACCCGAACCTTACTGTTAAAGAAGGTGCAATCCGCCCTTACAACCGCGTAAATAGCGACGCTTGGTACATGAAGCGATTGCAGGCGGTTGCTGCCTCACACAAATTTGATTTATCAGTACCAGTTAAAGATATGTCAGCCGAAGCGATCGAAAAGATCCTTTACGGAACTGGCGACGAAAAATACACTATCTCACTTGGCGATGGTCGTTCATATGATTCAACCTACGAAGGTGTCATTCCAAACCTCGAACGTCGTTACAAGGAAACCGATAGTGACTTCATGCGTAAAGACATTGAACGCTTTATGCGCAATCGCGAATGTACTGCATGTCACGGTGCTCGTTTGAAGCCAGTTGTTTTGGCTGTTACTATTCATGGTCTTAACATTATGGATATTTGTACACTTGGTGTAGAAGATGCTCTCGACTTGTTTGCGAACACTCTTAAGCTCGACGAACAAGAAGCATTTATTGCGACTCAAATTCTAAAAGAAATCCAATCTCGTTTAGGTTTTATGAATGACGTTGGTTTAAGTTACCTTGAACTTTCTCGTGCAGCAAATACTCTTTCAGGTGGTGAAGCGCAACGTATTCGCTTGGCGACGCAAATTGGTTCAGGCCTTGAAGGAGTGCTTTATGTACTCGACGAGCCATCAATTGGTTTGCACCAACGCGACAATGATCGTCTTATTGCAACATTGAAACACCTTCGTGATTTAGGTAATACTGTTCTGGTTGTTGAGCACGACGAAGATACAATTCGCCAAGCTGATTACTTACTCGATATCGGGCCTGGCGCTGGAGTTGCTGGTGGGGAAGTTGTTGCAGCTGGTACACCTGCTGAAGTTGCGAAAAATCCTGATAGTGTTACAGGTCGTTACTTGGCTGGTACTGAAAAAATCGATGTTCCTAAAAACCGACGTAAGATTGAAAAGGGTCGTGCGCTGGTTATTCGCGGTGCTCGTGAAAACAACCTAAAGAACATCGACGTAACATTGCCACTTGGTCTTATGACCGTTGTAAGTGGTGTGAGTGGTAGTGGAAAATCTACGCTTATCAATGACATTCTTGCAAAAGAACTTTCAGCTCGTTTGCACCGCGCGCACTCTATTCCTGGTGCACACGATAACATTGAAGGTATCGAACAACTCGACAAAGTTATTGTTATCGATCAATCTGCAATCGGCCGTACTCCACGTTCAAACCCGGCAACGTATACCGGTGTATTTACTCCAATCCGTGAACTATTTGCGGGTACTCCTGAAGCTAACATTCGTGGGTACAAAGCTGGTCGCTTTAGTTTCAACGTTAAAGGTGGACGCTGTGAAAACTGTCAGGGTGATGGCGTTATTAAAATTGAAATGCACTTCCTACCTGACGTATATGTCACCTGTGACGTATGTAAAGGTAAGCGCTATAATCGTGAAGCATTGGAGATTAAATTCAAGGATGCAACCATCAGTGATGTCCTCGATATGACTGTTGAACAGGGCGCAAAGTTCTTCGAAAATATTCCGTCCATTGCACGTAAGCTTGATACACTTGTTGAAGTTGGTCTTGGATACATTCGTTTGGGCCAACCAGCTACAACGTTTAGTGGTGGTGAAGCGCAGCGTATTAAATTAGCGTCAGAACTTTCTCGTCGTTCAACAGGCAAAACGCTGTACATTCTTGACGAACCAACAACTGGGTTGCACAGTGCTGACGTTAAACGTCTTCTGGGAATTCTTCACCGCCTGGTTGAAGGCGGTAATAGTATGGTGATTATTGAACACAACCTTGATGTTGTGAAGAGCGCCGATCATGTTATCGACATGGGTCCTGAAGGCGGACAAGGTGGTGGTATTGTTGTTGCTGAAGGAACACCAGAAGCAATCGTAAAAGTTGCGAAGTCGTTTACCGGCAAATATCTTAAAGAACTTCTTTAGATAGAATAAGTACGCTAAATTCGGACAGTGCGATATGTGCCTTTTTCGATTCATCGGCATGGATAACTTCAACCGGAGTATCGTGAAAATCGGCACTATAGCCTTTCCAGCTACTGTTAAAACGGACTCGCCATTCACCATCAAGCGGTAATGTTATTTCGTATTCTTTTAAGCGATTCTTATCGAAGTTGATAATAACTAACGTGTCATCAAGCGGGCCGCCTTTGTCCCAACGGTGAAAGCCGACGACGTTATTTTCGTCATCACGATGAAATAGGTTTGTATGTTGGCCAGTTAAACCGCGAGTGTTATTAAACATATTCAAACGAAGGTTAATTAAGTGTTGATGGGCAAGTACAACGCCAGCAAATTGTTCGGTTTTGTCCCAATCTAACATTTGCCAATCGTTAAAGGCGCCTTCTTGCATAAATTCTTGACCTTGTAAAAGCATAGGGATGCCTGGTGCTGTGAGTGTAGTTGCACTGGCAAGTAAGGTTCGTTGCCTTGCAAATAAGCTACCAGCGTTACCTGGCGTGACTGCTTCGTTTAATCGTACTGAGCCGTTCGCCGCAGTGTCGTGGGAATCGCTAAAGATAACTTTGTCGAAGGCATCACCTGTATAAGAGTGTTCAAGTTCGTACTCGATACCATTAAGTCGTGGCTGGTCGGGATTTTTAGTAATACCAACGCTATCGCGAATAACATGAGGGAACCCAACTTCCCATTGTGCGTTAAAGCCCATGCCGTCTTTTGCAGTGGGTTGTACAATACCAGGGTTGCTTGAATTGTCTTCAGCAATCATCAACGCATTTGGATTTATTTTTCGGGCTAAATTATTAATTTCACCTAGTAAACTCCAGGCGTCTGGAATGTCTAACGCCGGCTTGTCGTTATTGCCATCGGTGTTACGCATATAGATAGTTGAATCAATGCGTAGACCGTCGATCTTAAACTCGGTTAACCACATTGCAACATTATCAAGAATAAATTGTCGAACTTCTGGACGTCCATAATCAGGCCGGCCACCCCAGGGTGTAATACCGCGCTCGTCGTTATAGAAGTAGATACCTCCAAGATTGTTTTCATTCCAGCCGTCGTATTGCCATAAATCTGTTTCGTTGAAGAAGTGGTTATAGACAACATCTAAAATGACACCGATACCCTTTTCGTGACAGGCTTTAACAAAATCAAGTAATCCACGACGCCCACCGTAGGCGTTTTCTACGGAGAAAATATAGTTAGGCGCATAGCCCCAGCCGTAGCTTTGGGCCATGCTTGTTACGGGCATGAGTTCGATGTAATTGATACCGAGGTCTTTTAGGTAATCAAGTTTTTCAATTGCGGTGTAGAATGTTCCTGTTGTTGAAGCATCTGGCCTGTGAAATGTTCCTACGTGAAGTTCGTAAATAATTGCCTTGTTATGATCGGCAGAAGTAAAGTTTTGGACATCTTCCCACTCAAAGTCGCGCGCAACAATAATTGAAGCGCCATTATCCGAATCAGTAAGTTGCCGAGCATAGGGATCGTTGCGTTTTAGTTTTTCGCCTGCAGGTGTCGTAATTTCATATAGGTATGATTGTCCAGCTTGAGCCTCAACATCATCAACAGACCAATAGCCATGGCCATCGCTCATCATGCGGATTGCTTTAAAGTCGAACTCAACGGTAAGAAGAAGATTCACAGATTTTGCAAACGGGGCCCATACGGCAAAGTCGACACCTTTATCGTGCAAAGTCGAGCCGAGGTGTTTATGTGTGTGATGCCCCATATTGTGCATTAGTATGGTCGCTTAAGCGGTATTTAGCAACCCGGATACGGTTATTTGCTACGGCTGAATAGAGACTTGAATTGGCGTTTAGTGCCAGACCAGAGTGCATCGCGATTCTTTTTGTCTTTAAGAATATGAAGTGCTGGTGGAAGTACAGATGCAAGAATAATAAGCGCAATGATTGGAAGAAGTACTGTATCGATTTCGATTCCAAAATGTTCGAATACGCCACCGAGTAAGAACCCAGCGTAAGTTACACCAGCAGCCCAAAGAAGCGCACCAATGATGTTAAACGATAGGAAACGACGGTATTCCATTTTGCTTGCACCGGCAACGATTGGTGCGAATGTACGTACGATCGGAATGAAGCGAGCAATGATGATCGTTTTACCACCGTGCTTTTCGTAAAAAGTTTGAGCTTGTTTAATGTATTCTTGTTTAAAAAGTCGGGCATCTTGTTTTCGGAATAATCGTGGGCCGAGTTTACGGCCGAAGGTATAGCCGACGCTGTCACCAAGAACGGCTGCGATGAAGACAATAAGTACCGCTAAGTGGATGTTGATATTCAGGAAGCCAGCGCTAATGAGGAAGCCGGTGGTGAATAAAAGGCTGTCGCCGGGTAGGAAGAAACCAATCAATAACCCAGATTCAGCAAACACAACAAGTGCAACGCCAATAATGCTTGCCCACTTAATAAATTCGATAAGATCAACGCCAGGTATCATTCTCTGAATTATACCATGCATATCCCTTTAACTCTATTCGTCAAACTTCAATAATTATGCTATAATTGATGACAGTCTATTACAACAGTTTAAAGGGGAGACACATGCACGAAATTACATTAAATCTAGATACACGTACAGCCACTGGTAAGAAGGTTTCTAAACTTCGCCAAGATGGTCTTGTTCCAAGTGTAGTCTACGGTGGTCAAGATGAACCAGTATCAACACAATCTTCTATGGTAGAAACAATGAAAGTTGTTCGCGAAGCAGGTTTACACACACCAGTTCACCTTACTATCGACGGTAAGAAAAAACTTGCGATCATCAAAGACGTTGAAGTTGATCCTGTAAAACACGGTATTCTTCACGTAGCCTTCCACGCTATTAAGCAAAATGACGTTATTACTACTCAAGTACCAATCGTACTTGTAGGTATTGGCGAAAGCGCTGCTGAAAAAGCTGGTCTTATTGTTCTTCAAGCTATTGAGCACCTTGAAGTTAAGGCTAAGCCTGCTTCATTGCCAGAATCAATTGAAATCTCAATTGCTGACCTTGCCACTGACGAAGACAAAATTACTGTTGCTGACCTTACTCTTCCTGAAGGCGTTGAATTCGCTGATGTTGAGCAAGACCTTGACCTTGTAATTGCAAACGTTTACGAACCAGCTGCACTTGAAGCTGCGAACGACGCTGCTGCCGGTGACGCTACTCTTGATGACGATGTTGAAGCTGAAAACGGCGCTGACACTCCTCAAGACACTCAAGATGAAGAGAAGATGCCTGGCGGAAAAGCCCAAGCTGAACCTAAGCAATCTAACGTTGACGCTAACAAGTAGTTAACAAATGATTGAAGTAGAGAAAAAATTTCTACTCTCGGACATTGAAAAAACTCAGCTTCTTAATGGAGCTGAGTTTTTATATGAGAAGCTTATAGCTGATACGTATTTTGATGATTCGGATTACTCGCTGACAAAAGCCGACTTGTGGCTGCGTGCAAGAAACGGGGAGTATGAACTGAAGGCTCCTTTGAAGTCAGGTTCTCATGGAAGTGCAAAAAGGTATCATGAACTTACAAACGAAGTTGCTATTGCTGAACGCTTAAACATTGGCACCGAAAACGTATTCGCTGATGAGCTAAAGCTTCGCGGCATTGCTGCCTTTGTGACTTGTAGGGCGCTTCGTCAAAGTTATATGAAAGATGGATTCACGATTGATATTGATAGTGCGACATATGAGAATAGCGACTTTACGTATGATATTGCAGAAATAGAATTGCTGGTTGAGGATGAGTCAGAGACAGATAGTGCTGAGGCTCGTATTGTTACGTTCGCTCAAAAACACAACATAAACACAGATGCACATATTCGAGGAAAGATTCCTGCTTATCTGCAGCATGTAAACCCCGAACATTACGCAGCGCTGGTTGCGACGGCCGTTTTATAACTGCCTATTTAATAGATTGTATATAATGCTGCGCAAGAACTTGTTCAATAAGTGCGACAGGTAGCGGTTTGTCGTTATCAAAACGAAGCGTACCTTTGCCTGTATTGTAGGGTTCGATTTGTTTGTAGAGCTTCGAATCATCTGGTGTAAGAACAGCATAAATTCCAATGTGTTTTTCAAAGGCACTAAAAAAAACAACCGCACGTTTACCTGGGCTTAATCGATACGCCGGCATTTTATAGCTAATGTCTTCGATGGCCGTAGGGAACGTACGACGAATAATTTTTCGTAGCATTTTTAAGCGTTCTTGCGTTTCCAAGGGGAATTGTGCAATATATTCATCCACTCGAGGGTCAGATTGAGTCATCATAATTATAGTATACACCTGGATTTAAGGGGTTAAAAGTGGTATAATTTCTGTTGATGCAAAAGATCTTACTTTATTATAAATTTTCACCTATCAGTGACCCTGAGGCTGTTAAGTTATGGCAAAAAACTTTGACCGATGGCTTAAATTTGCGTGGACGAATTTTAATTAGTAAACAAGGTCTTAATGGGACGGTTGGTGGCGAGATGGAAGACCTTAAGGCCTACATTAAAGCGACAAAAACTTACCCAGCTTTTAAAGACGTCGTATTTAAATGGAGCGACGGAACTCGCGAAGATTTCCCACGAATGAGCGTAAAGACTCGCCGTGAACTTGTTGGCTTTCAAAACAGTGAAGATGAATTTCAAGTTAACGAAAAAGGTGTTGTGGGCGGTGGAGTACACTTAAAGCCGAACCAGGTTCACGAACTTGTCGAACAATTTGGCGATGACGTCATTTTCTTTGACGGTCGTAACGAACACGAAGCAAAAATTGGTAAATTCAAAAACGCTGTAGTACCTAATACAAATACCTCACGTGATTTTATCGCTGAACTTGAAAGCGATAAGTACGACGACATCAAGGGCAAGAAAGTCGTTACGTATTGTACTGGCGGAATTCGTTGCGAAGTTATTTCAGCGATGATGAAGAAACGTGGCTTCACAGATGTATATCAAATGGATGGTGGAATTGTTAAATACGGCGAAGCCTATGGCGATGACGGACTTTGGGAAGGCAGCCTCCGCGTATTTGATGACCGTATGACCGTTGAATTTAGCGATCACACAAAAACCATTGGCGAATGTTCGCACTGTAAGGGTAAAACCAGTAACTTTGAAAATTGTGCGTGGGACAACTGCAACGAACTCGTTCTTATTTGTGAAAATTGTAAACAAAACCCTGAACTTCTTTACCACACCGACAACTGTCGGGTGCAAGCTCAATCTGTTCTTGTATAATTCTTTTTATATTATTTCTTGCTGAGAGTATAATGTAGGCATAACTATAGGAGGTTATGTCATGGTAAAGCAACAACAGCAAGGTTCTTTAGAGAAGCAGCTTTGGGGGCTGGCTATCGGGCAGGGTGTGCTAGCAATTCTATTTGGAGTAGTGGCACTATTTCTGCCAGGGCTCACTGTCGCATTATTGATCGTTCTATTTAGTATCTTTATATTAATCTGGGGTATTGTAGGCATCATTACGAGCCTTACAACTATAGGTAAAGAAAAGTTTTGGTGGCTTGAGCTCATTTTTAGCGTGCTCGCACTTGGGCTTGCCGTATACATGCTCCGTAATCCTGTTGATACAGCTGCGGTATTCATCTTCTTCATTGGTATTACATTCCTCGTAAGGGGTGTTGTTGACATCCTCGAAGGGTTGTTTGATTCAGCGCGTGATGGTGGCAATCGCGTATTCCACGTCGTCGCAGGTGTTATTGGTATTCTTGCAGGTGTCATTACCTTAGCTCACCCAATCTCTTCTGGAGTTGTGGTTGTATGGGTAATCGGCCTCTACGCAATTCTTTACGGCTCAATGCTGATTGCATTTTCGTTCAAGGCGCAAAACGAACTGAGTAAATAATTCTTAAATTAATATAAACAGAATCGTCGCATATACGAGCGGCGATTCTTTATTTTAGGTATACTATATATTGATGAATGCGCAACTTGAAGCAAAACTTAAAACCTTACCACGCTCTGCCGGGGTTTATTTTCATAAGTCGGAAAACGGTGAAATTATTTATGTGGGCAAAGCAGCCGTTTTAAAGAATCGGGTTCGCCAGTACTTTCAGAGTAAACGAGACATGGATATTAAAACTCAGGCATTGGTTGAAGAGATTTATGACACCGACTGGGTTGAAGTTGAAAGCGAACTTGATGCACTCTTTCTAGAATCTGAGATGGTAAAGCGCTACATGCCGCGTTATAACATTTTGTTGCGTGACGATAAGTCACAGATGTTTATTCGAATAGATATGAAGAGCGAATGGCCAACGGTTATGTACACTCGAAATCCTGCCGATGATGGCGCTGAATATTATGGCCCGTACTATAACGGCTTTGCTATCAAAAAAGCACTTCGTTATTTGCGAAAAGTTTTTCCGTATTACACGAAACCGCCAAAAGAAGGCGCTCGGCCTGACCTCGATTCGCACATTGGTTTGAGCCCTCGGCCGGGCATTTCCAGTGAGGAATATAAGGCGTCGCTAAAACAACTAACTCGTTATTTTGAAGGTGGTCGTAAGGCGATTATTCGTGACATCGAAAAACAAATGCAACAATCGGCAAAAATACATGACTTCGAGAACGCTGCTCGCTATCGCAATAAACTTAATGACTTAAAATCATTGCAACAACGTATTATGTTTGGCGATAAAGAGTTCTTGGACATTAGTAAAGACAAGGCGCTCATTTTGTTGCGTGACCTATTCTTAATGGAAAAAGTTCCGGTGCGTATTGAAGGATTCGATATTTCACACATGAGTGGAACAAACGTAGTCGCAAGTCAGGTAGTATTTTTGAATGGTGTGAGTAGCCGTAGTGATTACCGAAAATACAAAACAAAACTTGAGCAAAACGACGATTACGCGAATATGTATGAAACGATTTTCCGTCGGTTATCACCTAAAAATATTAAAGCATGGGGGATGCCGCAATTACTTTTAATTGATGGTGGTAAGGGTCAACTTGAGGCTTCAATTAAAGCTATGGAAGCACAGTCGCTCAACATTCCGGTTATTAGTATCGCGAAGCGTGAAGAAGAGCTCATCGTGCACGCAACACGTTCAAATCTTGATGTTAGCTATATCGAATCGTTACGTAAAGAACCGGCCGATGGTATTTTTGTTGAACGTTCAAACGATTTTTATATAGTAAACTTACACCCCGATCAACGTAACGCTTCGTCACACTCCAAGAACTTACAGGGAAGTACGTTTAGTAAATATAGCGATTTAACGAAACTGTTCCAAAGAATCCGCGATGAGTCACACCGTTTTGCGGTCAGTTACCATACTGTACTGAAACGCCAAAAGCAGACAGCTAGTATTCTTGAAGAGATTCCAGGCATCGGGCCTACGACGCGTCGGACACTTATAAAAAAGCTCGGTAGTTTACGTGCAGTTGAGGCTGCAACAGAGGCAGAGCTAGCAGCGGTTGTTGGTGAAAAGAAAGCTCAAACCCTTGTACGTTTTTTGAAGAAAACTTCATAAAGATTATGCTAAAATAGCATCATAAGGAAACTTCGATGCGCAAGAATAATTCCATACTACTTTTGAAAAAGACACACAACCGAACTCGTGGGTTCACGATGGTAGAAATACTCACCGTACTTGCTGTATTAGGTATTCTGGTTGGAATATCGATTGTCGGCTATGGCGCTTGGCAGAATCAATTGGCTGGTAAAGAGGTAAAAAGCGACTTAACTGCAGCCGCCACAGCTATGGAGGATGCTCGCAACTTTGGTACGAGTGGGTATCCTATAGTTATTCCTTCAACGTTTAAACCTCGTGATAGGGTGACCGTTACGTACAGTTCTGGCGATTCGAAAAAGTACTGTCTCCAAGGGCGAAGCACCATTGTGACTAGTGTTTATTACTTTATCGATTCATCCAAAGGTCGAAATGCCTTACAAGGAACATGCGGCGGGGGTGAGGGTTCAACATTTGATCTCACTATTCTTGCATATGACACAACATTGCCAGGTTGTACCGGCAATACAATACAGTTACCGGTCGTTTCACCGACAAGCGCGGCCGGAAGTGTGATCGATTGGGGTGATGGAGTGACGCAGTCGTTAACATCTACGTTGCAGTCACATGTCTACTCGACCGGTGGTCTAAAGATCGTAACGTACAAAGGCCCGATTTCGGCATTTAGTACGTCGGGTATTAATGCTGGGCAACGACCATGCCTTAAAGAATTAAGGCAGTGGGCAGAAGGAATTACACCATCATACACACTTTTTTCAAACTCAACTAATATTCAGTTTGTTGCTGAACCACCCGCGTCTGCAACAACCGGTGGCAATATGTTTGCCGGGGCAACTTCGTTCAACCAAAATATTGGTAACTGGGATACTTCCAACTGGACAAACACATCACTAATGTTTAATGGTGCAACGGCTTTTAACCAAGATATTAGCGGATGGAATACTGGGAAGGTAACAAATATGAGCTACATGTTCAGGAACGCTAGCTCGTTCAACCAAAATATTAGCACCTGGAATACGTCTAAGGTGACAGATATGACCTTCATGTTTGGTAATAATACTCCCTTTAACCAGAATATTAGCACTTGGAATACATCGAAGGTGAAAGATATGAGTTATATGTTCTATAACAATCCTATCTTCAACCAGGACCTTTCTGGCTGGAACGTATCAGCCGTAACGACTAAGCCTCCAACTGGATTTAATACTGGTGCGACTGGATGGACACTCCCGAAGCCTGTCTGGACATAGTTCAACTACGCTATACTAATTCCTATGGCATCTGCAACAATCTACGAACAACGACGCGAAAAATTCAACAAAATCTTAGACGGTGAACCGGCAGTATTGACTGCTTTTAGCTCAATGCAACAAACCAACGACAGTGCTGGCCCTTTTGTTCAGGAATCAGGCTTCTTTTGGTTAACTGGAATTACAGAACCAAACTGGCAGCTTGTAGTGCTTAATGAAAAAAGCTGGTTGGTGTCACCATTCAAAAGTGATATTCACCGTATTTTCGATGGTGGCCTGAGCGCGGAAGAAGCTACGCAAATTAGCGGTATTACAGAAGTTATTTCCGATGATGAGTATAAGATTCTATTAAAAGACATTAACCAAGAACATTCAGTAGTGCGCACTATCCTTCGCGATCCGTACGCAAAAGACTACGATTTCGTACTCAACCCAGCACTACAAAAACTACATACCTTGCTGCAGCGTTTCTTCTCTGAGGTTTTTGATTGTCGTAAAGAACTCTCAAGGCTAAAGGCAATTAAATCATCAGAAGAAATCGGGCTTATTCAACAAGCTATTGATATTTCAATTGAAGGGTTTAATAAGGTTCACCAAACAATTCCTTCCTCTCAATACGAATATGAAATTGAAGCAACTTTAACGTATGAATTTCGCTCTGCGGGGGCCGCGGGTCATGCCTATGAGCCGATTGTCGGTACGGGTAAGAATGCTTGTACGCTTCATTACGTTGCGAATAACGACCTGTTGCCTATAAACGGCATGGTTTTGATTGACGCCGGTGCAAAGGTGGGTGGATACGCTGCAGATATTACTCGAACCTACGCTATTGGGAGGCCGTCTGATCGCGAAATAGAAGTGCACGCTGCGGTAGAGACAGCTCATAAGGCAATTATCGATTTAATTAAACCTGGCTTTGGTATGAAAGACTATCATTTCCAGTCGGACGAGATAATGAAAAAAGCCTTAAAGAGTTTGGGATTGTTAAACGCACCGGCAGATTATCGAAAGTATTTCCCTCACGCTGTAAGCCATGGCCTCGGTATTGATGTGCACGATTCACTTGGTGGTTTTGAGACCTTCCAACCAGGAATGGTACTGACTGTAGAGCCGGGAATTTATATACCAGAAGAAGGAATTGGTGTTCGCATCGAAGACGATATTCTTGTCACCGAAGAGGGGAATCGCAATCTGTCAGCGGCTTTGCCGACCTCTCTGTGATATACTAAATTTAATAATGAAAGCACAATTCCTTGTATTTCTATTGCGTTGGGCACTCACTACTTTAGGGTTTTGGGTGGCGTTTCGCTTACTCGGAACTGGATATGACAACGTCGATGTCACGGCCGGCACTTGGGGCTTCTTGTTCGCTGGGCTTATCTTCTCTGTAATAAATAGTTTGTTTAAACCACTGCTTGTTATTGTTTCGCTTCCGGCAATTCTATTAACACTCGGACTGTTCACAATCATCGTCAATGGTGTGATTGTTTATATATCACTTGCTTTGGCCCCTGGTGTTGCCATGTCATTTGGTAACTCAATTATTACCGGAATTATTCTAAGTCTGGTAAACTATATAGTAAGTGCTGCAGTAGAAATACGCAGTGAAACTAGTAGGAGTAATTAAATGAGTATCGACACAATTCTTCAAATCGTCATGATTGCTTCAGCTGTTCTGATGGTTGTTTCAATTCTATTACAGCAACGTGGTGCAACCCTCGGTGCTGGTTTTGGTGCATCTGGTGAACTTTACACGACACGCCGCGGAATCGATAAGAACCTCTTTGAGGTAACCGTAATTTTTGCAGTAGTATTTATCCTGTCTATCTTGGCCGGTTTACTTATTCCTAGCTAATAAAAAAAGGTTGTACGCGTGGCAAATAACGAACCAAGTAAGTGGCGTCGCATTCCCAAAATGAGCTTTAGCTCAAAAGAACTTTCGCGACGCATGAAACGGGTTGAAGGTGCAAGCATAAAGCACGCACGCCGCTTCGTTTTTAAACGTCTTGATAACTTTCGTGAAGTTCGCCGCCGCATTGCCCTATGGGTACTCGCAATTGGTATTATTATTGGCGCAACTGGTCTGCAGTATCTTTGGTATCAAAACAACTACCGTACAACTGCAAATGCAACCAACGGTACGTATGCTGAAGCTGTTCTTGGTCCGGTTGATACGCTCAACCCAATCTTTGCTAAATCAAGTGCTGAAGAAACAGCAGGGGAGTTACTCTTCTCTCGCCTAGTTACCTACGATAAAAGCGGTAAGTTGAATTACGACTTAGCCGATAGTATGGCCATGAGTGCAGACGGTAAAACATATACCTATACAATTCGCCCAGATGCTCGTTGGGATGATGGACTGTATGTTCGTGCTCGTGACGTTGTGTTTACGGTGAACCTTTTGAAAAATCCTGCAACGCGTTCAACCATTACTGGTTGGGATAATATTGTTGCAAAAGAGATCGATAGTCGTACCGTTGCCTTTGAATTACCTGCGGTATACGCAGCCTTTCCACACGCGCTTCGTTACTTACCAGTGCTTCCTGAACATGTACTCCGCGATGTTGCACCAGCCTCACTTCGCGAAGATTCATTTAGCTCAAAACCGGTAGGGAGCGGTCCGTTTACATTACGATTATTACAAGAAGTTGATGCCGCAAATGGACGTAAAATTATTCACCTGGCGAAAAGCGAATCGTACTTTAAGGGTACTCCAAAGCTAGATCGTATTCAGCTGCACGTATATAAAGATGTTGATTCTGTAAAACGAGCCCTGGCAACGTCTGAAGTAAATGCAGCAACCGACTTAACAGTGACTGATTCGAATTCCATTAGCACTGAACGCTACAACGTTGAGCACCGCCCAGTAAACAGTGGGGTGTATGCTTTGATGAATACGACGAGTCCGGTCTTGCAAGATAAGAAAGTTCGCCAGGCGCTACAAGCTGGTACGAACACTAAAGAGGTGCGCAATAACCTTTCACCTGACTTACCTGAACTATACTTACCGTTTATCGACAGCCAAATAACGGGGAGTACTCCTGTAAAACCTGTATATGATTTCAATAAAGCTAACCAACTATTAAATGAAGCTGGTTGGGTAGTGCAGGGAAGTGTTCGTATGAAAGACGGCCAGCCTTTGACGTTAAATGTGGTGACAACTAAGAACAACGACTTTGAAAAAGCCTTGGAAATTCTCGCAAAGCAGTGGCGTGCGCTTGGTGTGACTGTTACGACAAACATCGTAGATCCTAGCGATCCTTCACAAAATGTTGTTCAAGATGTTCTACAGCCGCGCCAATACGACGTGCTTTTGTACCAGTTAACTATTGGTGGCGACCCGGATGTATATGCCTACTGGCACAGCTCTCAAGCGGCGTCAGGGTTAAATTTCTCGAACTACAAGAGCTCAATTAGCGATGATGCACTTGCAAGCGCTCGTTCACGTGTTGAAACTGACCTACGAAATGCTAAGTATATTACCTTCGCAAACCAATGGTTAGCTGATGCACCAGCAATTGGGCTCTACCAGGCTACGATGCAGGCGATTAACACAAAGAGTGTTCATGCACTTTCTCCAGACTTCGTGTTGGTTTCAAGTGCCGATAGGTTTAATGATGTTCGCTTCTGGTCGGTAGGTGACCGGATGGTATTCGACACCCCTTAATAGAAATTATTTTCTCCAAATAAAAAACTCACCGTTATAGTGAGTTATTTATTATGGTGGGCGATGAGGGATTCGAACCCCCGACCCTCTCGGTGTAAACGAGATGCTCTAGCCAACTGAGCTAATCGCCCTTACCTCACGATATTGTACACGAATCGACCCCTGATTGCAATAATTTTTAACAGTGATGGGGCGTCTCTTTAAAAAAGTGAATAGCAGTGGTATAATAAATCGCAATGTGCGCGCGTGCTGGAATTGGTAGACAGGCTAGCTTGAGGTGCTAGTGTCCGCAAGGTCGTGGAGGTTCAAGTCCTCTCGCGCGCACCAATAAAAATAGACGAATTATCTCGTCTTTTTTTATTGGTAAGACATTTTTTACAGCTGGACAATCCACCCTTTCCTGAAAGAGGAAAATATGCTATAGTTAATGTAATTATATATAGCTTTTAAAACAGCGCTTTATGACAGCCCAGAGGAGGGCATATTTTTATGAAAGACCCAAAACAAATTCGAAACGTTGCCATCATCGCTCACGTTGACCACGGAAAGACTACTCTTCTCGATGGACTTCTAAAGCAAAGTAACACTTTCCGTTCTAACCAAGCTGAAATGGATCAATCATTGATCATGGATAGTGGTGACCAAGAACACGAACGTGGTATTACTATTACTGCTAAGCAGACTTCTGTTTACCACGGTGACTACAAAATTAACATTATCGACACCCCAGGACACGCCGACTTCTCTGGTGAAGTTGAACGTACTCTAAACATGGCTGACGGTGTACTTCTTATCGTTGATGCTCAAGAAGGCCCTATGCCACAAACAAAGTTCGTTCTTTCAAAAGCGCTTGAACTTGGTTTGAAGCCTGTTGTTGTTATCAACAAAATCGACAAGCCATCACGCCGTATCGACGAAGTGATCGACGAAGTTTCTGACTTGTTCCTCGAACTTGCCATTAGCGACGACCAATTACACTACCCTGTATACTACGCAATCGGCCGTGAAGGTAAAGCGTGGACATCACTTCCTGATAACCCAGCTGAACACACTGACCTTACACCAATCTTTGATGCAATCATCAACGACATCCCTGCGCCAACTGTTGAAATCGACAAACCATTCCAGATGCTTGTTACTTCACTTGCATATGATACTTTCCAAGGTAAGTACGCTATTGGTCGTATTACTCGTGGAACAATCAAAAAAGGCCAAGGCATTGTACTTATGAAGCGCGAAGGTGACATCGTTGCCTCTAAGGTTGATAAAGTATTTGGTTACCGTGGTCTTAACCGTGAAGAAATTGAAGAAGCTGGTGCAGGTGACATTGTTGCCATCACTGGTATTGGCGATGCTCACATTGGTGAAACACTTGCTGACAAGGAAAACCCAGAAGCGCTTCCAGTTATCGATGTAGAAGCACCGACACTAAGTATGTACCTAGGCCCTAACACTAGCCCACTCAAGGGTAAAGAAGCGAAGTACAACACAAGCCGCCAAATTGGTGACCGTCTTAAGCAAGAGCTTGAAACAAACGTATCACTTCGTGTTCGCGAAGAAGGTATTGGTTTCGTTGTTTCTGGGCGTGGTGAACTACACCTTTCAGTTCTTATTGAAACACTTCGTCGTGAAGACTACGAATTTGAAGTTGGACGACCTCAAGCTGTAACTATTGAAGAAGATGGTGTTACAAAAGAACCAGTTGAAGAACTTCTTGTTGAAGTTGGTGGCGAATTCCTCGGTGCTGTTAGCCAAGAAATGGGTGCACGTCGTGCAACTACTCTTAAGCAAGAACAAACAGGTTCTGGTGCAACTCGCGTAACCTTCATTATTCCTACACGAGCAATGATTGGTCTTCGTAACATCCTTATGACTGCTACTAAGGGTACAATCATCATGAACAGCTTGCCTTACGGCTACCAACCACTTGGTGCTAAGCTACAACAACTTCGTAACGGTGCACTTATCGCTACTGAAGCTGGCGCAACAACTGCGTTTGCACTTGATAACGCAGCTGCACGTGGAACACTCTACGTTGGTCCTGGTACAACAGTGTACCAAGGTATGATTGTTGGTCTCTACAACCGTTCAGGTGACCTCGATGTTAACGTTTGTCGTGGTAAGCAACTTACTAACATGCGTACATCATCAAGCGATGGAACGATTCAATTGACTCCATTTACCGACCTTAGCCTTGAGCAATCAATCGACTTCCTTGAAGACGATGAACTACTAGAAGTAACACCAAAGAGTGTTCGCCTACGTAAGCGATTCCTTGATCCTAACCAACGTAAACGCAACAAATAGTTCGTTTTTACAAATTAAAATAAGCTGGTTTTAATAGACCAGCTTATTTTAATTTCCTTTTGCTTAAAGTTCGCTATAGCTGTGGCATATCACTGCTGCTAAGTTTATACTAATTACATATGGCGAAGAAAATAATAAACACAGAGATACTGACCGATCCTCTCAAATCCGCACTGGTGAAAACTACCGGAATTCTTTTAAAAAACGATAAAGACGTAGATGAAAGTCTTGGCGAATTACTTCTTGATGTTCAACGGATGAATGTATATGGTGATGGCAAAACATTTGTCGACCTTATGCCGGCGCACCGCCTGCGTTCTATTAAAGAAGAGTACAAGCTTCTTAAAAAAGACCCTAACTTTGACCTTCGCGAGTTTGTAACACGACATTTTTATGATGGTACTGAAGGGGTATATCAGCGTGTATACGAAAGTAGCCCTGACCACACACCACTCGAGCATATCGATGAATTATGGACGTTCCTTGAGCGCCGTAACCGAGTAGCTCGTGGTTCGCTGCTCGCGCTGCCACATAAATACATTGTTCCAGGTGGACGTTTTAACGAGCAGTTCTATTGGGACACGTATTTCATTATGCTTGGTTTAGCATCGAGCAATCGTTGGCGTTCTATTGAAGGTATGATGAAAAACTATACCTACCAAATTCGTAAGTATGGCTACATTCCAACTGCAAACCGTTCGTATTTATTAAGTCGTTCTCAGCCACCATTCTTCTCGCACATGGTTGAATTATTAATGCAGAAAAAAGGCAAACAAGTACTTCGTGATTACTTGCCGTACTTAACTGCCGAATATCGTTTCTGGATGAAGGGGCGAGCGAAGCTTTCTGATACCGATCATTTAGCGTATCGACGTTTGGTTGAGATGCCTGATGGCTCATTGTTGAATCGTTACTACGACAACAAAACAACACCGCGCCCAGAATCGTTAAAAGAAGATGTTGAAACTGCTGAAAAATCAGGCCGTGTAGACAATAGGCGATTATACCTTCACCTTCGTGCTGCTGCGGAATCTGGTTGGGACTTTAGTTCACGCTGGTTTACTGACCCAATGGATATTAAAACTATTCATACGGCAGATATTATTCCTGTTGATTTAAACAGTTTGTTATACCACCTAGAATCAACAATTGCTGATGCCTACAAAGCTTCATTCAACCTCTTGAAAGCTCGTCAATTTAGGAAAAAAGCAAAGGCTCGTAAACAAGCTATCCAAGACTACCTATGGAATGAAGAACAAGGTTTCTTCCGTGACTTTAACTTCCACCATAGTACACAGACTAGCGTCACAAGCTTGGCCGGTGTGTTCCCATTATTTGTAAACCTTGCTACTCAAGAACAAGCTGACCGAGTTGCTGACGTGATTCGAAAAGACTTCTTGCAACCTGGTGGGTTAGTTACAACCCTCATTGAAAACGGCCAACAATGGGATGCCCCAAATGGTTGGGCGCCTTTGCAATGGGTTGCTATTAAAGGCCTTCGCAATTATGGACACGATGACTTAGCTGAAGAAATCTCTAAACGTTGGGTTGAGCTCAACGAAAAGGTGTACGCGCAATCACAAAAGTTTGTTGAGAAATACAACGTTGAAAGTGATGACGGTTTAGGTGGTGGCGGGGAATACGTGCTACAAGACGGCTTCGGTTGGACAAACGGTGTATACGAAGCGTTGAAACGTAAGTTCTAGAAGATTTTCTGGTCTTTCAATTCGTCCGGTAAGAAACCTTTTTGATGTTTGAAATCAGCTTTCCATTCGTAACCTTTGCCGTAATCTAAATCTTTCATAAGTTTTGTCGGCGCATTACGCAAATGAATAGGCACTGGGGCATCTTGATACTGTTTCGCAAGTGCCTGGGCGTTGTGCATGGCATCGGTAGTGGCTCGTGATTTTTCGGATTTAGCGAGTGCAGTAGCCACGTGGAACAAAATGTAGCTTGATTCAGGCATGCCAACACGTTCGACAGCTTGAAAAGCGTTCAATGCTAAACCTAACGCACCGTTGCCAGCGAGGCCAATATCTTCGGAGGCAAAGATAACCATGCGGCGAGCAATAAACTTTGGGTCTTCGCCAGCATCGATCATTCGCGCCAAATAATATAACGTCGCATCAACATTGCTGCCGCGCATACTTTTAATAAATGCTGAAATAACGTTATAGTGCATGTCGCCTTTTTTGTCGTAGCCTGGCAAACGTTTTTGTGCCGCAGATTTAACGACTTCGATATCAACTTTTTTTGACATCGTCAATGCAAGCTCAAGATTACCCAAGGCGACACGGGCATCACCGCCAGAAAGTTCGGCGATGTAATCAATTGCCTCAGCTGAAATTCGCTTTTCAGCTTTTTCTTCAGTAACGGCGTGCTTAAGAATTGCAACAATGTCCTTTTTGTTGAGTGGCTCTAGAACTAGTACGCGGCTACGGCTCAAGAGCGGGGTGATAACTTCGAAACTTGGGTTCTCGGTAGTTGCACCAATAAGGGTAATAAGTCCAGATTCTACGTGAGGCAGAAAAGCATCTTGCTGGGCTTTATTAAAACGGTGAATTTCATCAACGAAAAGAATAGTGCGCAGTTGTAAGTTCCAGTTTTGACGAGCGTGCTCAACAATTCGCTCAACATCTTTTTTGCCGCTCGTAACCGCGGAGATTTCAATAAACTCTGCTTGTACTTCTTGGGCGATAATACGCGCCAAGGTTGTTTTACCGCTACCTGGTGGGCCCCATAAGATAAGGCTTACCGGTTCGCGGTTTTTAACAATCTGGCGAATGATTTCTTTGTTGCCAAGCAGGTGTGTTTGACCAATCACTTCGTCGAGTGTTTGTGGACGCATGCGTTCAGCTAGGGGAATACCTCGGGACATAATACTCATTATACTCTGTAACGGTGCAGTCTTTTAGCATATAATGATGTCTATATGAAACTCCTTGTTAACGGCCAGTTAATTGAATACAAAAAAGAGGGTAGCGGTAAGACCGTGCTGTTATTGCATGGTTGGGGAATGTCGCTCGGTACTTTCGACGGTGTTGCTGCGCACTTAGTTAAAAAGGGCTTTACTGTACTTCGTTTTGATTTTCCTGGATATGGCTCTAGTCCGAAACCTGCTGACACCTGGGGCGTGGGTGAATACGCACAACTTACCAGCGATGTATTAGCGAAACTAAAAATTACCGACCTATACGCTGTTCTTGGCCACTCATTCGGTGGGCGCGTTATTATTAAAAGTTTTGCCAAAGGTTTACTAAAACCTAGTAAGGTCGTACTTGTCGGTGCGGCTGGCATTAAACCCCCGAAATCACTTAAAAAGCAGACATTCAAAGCAGCGGCTAAGGTCGGCAAGGCTGTAACGTCAGTTCCTGGGTTGCGTCAACTGCGCACAAGCCTGCGGGCGAAACTGTACAATGCAGCCGGCAGCACCGACTATTTATTAGCTGGTGAAATGCAGCCAATCTTCCTCAAGACAATTAATGAGGACTTACTTCCCGAGGTTCCTTCAATCAATGTGCCGACATTGCTTATTTGGGGAGAGAATGATTTTGAAACTCCAGTGAAAGATGCTGTCACTATGGAACGATTAATTAAAGATTCACGACTTGTTGTTGTGCCAGAAGCAGGACACTTTGTGTACGACGATAATTTTGCAGCGGTGACGAAAGAACTGGACTTATTCCTATGATAGTAAAATATTGGACACGCTACATTGCCCGTTACCCAAAGGTACTTTTATATATGCTGCAAGATACCGAATATCGTTTCGCTAGGTATGCTGCATGGTACAACCGTACAAGTGATTTCCGCACCGTAATTAAACGCCGCCAATTGGACATGACGAAAAAGGTGAAGTTATTACTACTATCGCTCTACTTCGTTGACGTTGTTATTGTTCTAGCGGTCATTACCGGTGTGTATTTCTTCGTAACAACCGGCATACTTTGGTGGTTGGTGAGTGCAATTATCTTGCTTATCTTGAAGCCAGCAATTTTAGCCTATGGGTTATTAGTTCCGTTAGTTATTGGTGTTATCGTCATTCAAAAACCACGCGAACGAGCTATTATTGCGAACGCTCAGAAGATTTTATTAAAACACCCAGCTACTCGTATTGGCATTGTGGGGAGCTATGGTAAAACGACTGCTAAAGAAATCTTGCTAGCAGTATTGAGTGAAGGCAAAAAAGTAGCAGCAACTCCAGGCAATATGAATACCGCAATTGGTATTAGTCGCTTTGCTACGAAACTAGATGGCGACGAGGAAGTACTTATTTTTGAATTAGGTGAAGAAAAAGTCGGTGACGTGCGCTATCTTTCGCAATTATCACACCCTGAATATGCCATTATGGCGGGTATTAACGAAGCCCACTTGGAATCATTCAAGACACTTGATCGTACCGTCGGTACTATTTTCGAAATTGCTGAGTTTGTTGAGAAATCAAAACTATACGTTAATGACGAGAGTGAACTGGTGCACGAAAATACCAACCCGGGCGACGTAGTATTTAGCCAAGCGGGAATGGGTGAGTGGAAAGTGACAAATGCAAAAACATCCGTTTTAGGTACAACCTTCACACTTACAAATGCAGATACGACGATTCATGCCGAGACTGCCTTAATTGGTTTACACACTATTGGTGTAACTGTTGCCGGTATCGTAATGGCAATACAGCTTGGTATTACACCGCAACAAATTGAAGCTGGTTTAAAAAAGGTAAAGCCATTCGAACACCGTATGCAACCACGCTTAATGCATGGTGCTTGGGTAATTGATGATACCTACAACGGTAATAGTGACGGTGTACGCGTAGGACTCGAACTATTAAAAGACAGTGAAGCGACTCGCCGAGTCTATGTAACTCCAGGCCTTGTAGAGCAGGGTGATAAAACCGAGAGCGTTCACATTGCCATTGGCGAACAAGCTGCAGTGAGCGCCGATGTGGTTGTGTTGATGAAAAACTCCGTGACGGAATTTATTAAAACCGGCCTCGTAAACAACAAATTTACTGGTGAATTAATTGAAATTGAAAATCCATTGGAATTCTACACACACCTCGACCAATTCGTTGCTGCTGGCGATGTCGTGCTAATGCAAAACGACTGGACTGATAATTATAAGTAGCCTGCTATAATAAGTGATATGAAAAAAACCGTTGCGGTATTCTTTGGGGGTAAATCACCCGAACACGACATCTCTATTATTACTGCCCTTTCGTCGGTTATTAAACCACTCGAATTAACGAAGCGATACCAGGTTGTTCCGGTGTATATTACAAAAACCGGTAAATGGCTAAGTGGTGACATTTTTAAAAACATCGACATTTACCGAACCAAAAAAATTACCGAAATTGAAGCAAAAACCAAAGCTGCAGTTGTAACGTTTGATGGCGGCTTAACAATCAACAAGCAACGTATCGATGTCGCCTTTCCAGCGATGCACGGTGCTAATGGCGAGGACGGTTCACTTATGGGCGTATTTCGTATGGCCGGCATTCCGTTTGTGGGTGCTGACATGGACGCGAGTGTGATTGCCATGGACAAGGTACTTGCTAAGCAAATCGCTTTTGCAAATGACATTCCTGTGTCGAAATTTGTTTTCTTGACCAACCAAGACGTTACGACAAATCTAGATGGTGAAGTGCAACGCATTACCGAAGAACTCAAGTTTCCATTATTTGTGAAACCAGCCCACCTTGGGTCAAGTATTGGTATTAGCAAAGTTAGCGATAAAGAAGAACTTGCGAACGCCCTTGAAGTTGCTGCGTACTACGACGAAAAGATAATCGTTGAAGAGGGCGTAGAAAACCTTATTGAAGTAACGATCCCTATGATGGGTAACGAAGTCATAACTGCCGCACTTATTGAGCGTCCACTGACGCAAACTGACGATTTCTTCGATTTCAATACGAAGTACATTAATAGTGGTGGTAAAAAAGGTGGTGGTAAAAAATCTGGAGCATCTGGGGCTCAGGGTTACAGCGAACTCCCAGCTAAACTACCTGACGATTTGTCTGTAAGGGCGCTTGAGGTTGCCGCTGCAGTATATAAAGCAATTGGCGCAACGGGAATGTCGCGCGTTGACCTGCTTATCGACAGCAAAACTGACACAGTGTACTTCAACGAAGTAAATCCACTTCCTGGAAGCTTATATAGCCACAACTGGCGCCTTGCTGGTGTTTCACCAATGCAACTGGTTGAAAAGTTTATTGTTCTTGCCGAAGAACGCTTCGAAGCTAAGCAAAAACTAAACTCAACCTTTGCTTCAAACTTCCTCGAACAGTTTTAGCTGTTACAATAGAGGTATAAACAAGGAGTTTTCATGGATGTATTAACTTGGACAATTTTGATTGCCATTGCAATTTTTATTTTAAGCGGACTAAAGGTTGTGAACCAATACCAACGCGGTGTTGTGCTGACACTCGGTAAACATACAGGGACTCGCCAACCAGGCCTGCGAATTGTGATTCCAATTATTCAACAAATGATCCGGGTGGATATTCGCTCAACTCCTTTAGACATCCCTAAGCAAGAAGTCATTACTCGCGATAACGTAACAGCAAACATTGATGCTGTTGTATACTTCCGTGTTGTTGATGCGCCTAAGGCTGTACTTGAAACTACTAACTACACCTACGCTGCGAGCCAATTTGCCCAAGCAGCCCTTCGTGACGTTACCGGTAACTTCGAACTTGATGAATTGCTTTCAAAGCGTGAAGAAATTAGCTTGAAGATTAAAGAAATCGTTGACGTCCAAGCCTCACAATGGGGAATTGACATTGAAAACGTGAAAATGCAAAACATCGAACTGCCACAAGACATGAAACGTGCCATGGCAAAACAAGCTGAAGCCGAGCGTGAACGCCGTAGTAACGTGATTAACTCACAAGGTGAGAAAGAGGCCGCAAAGGCCCTTGCAGAAGCTGCAGCGATCATCTCAGGCACTCCTGGCGCATTAAACCTACGTACATTAAATACAATCGAACGTATTAGTACCGAGCCGAGCCAAAAGACAACAATGTTGTTCCCAATCGAATTCATCGACGCAATGCGCGACATTGGTACTGGCTTAAACCGTAAGTAGCCTTGTCAGAACGCTCTACCTCTAGTAAAATAGTAAAAGTCCAAAACTTTTTTGGCTCTTTAGCTCAGTGGTAGAGCGCTGCCCTGAAGAGGCAGGCGTCCCCAGTTCAAATCTGGGAGGAGCCACCAAAGAAACACTCTCATCGAAAGATGGGAGTTTTTCTATTCTCTGGTTTGCATCTAACCCTAATGCATTTGCATTTTACCCTCGGTCAAGCTATACTAATTCAGGTTATGCGGGTGTAGCTCAGCTGTTAGAGCGCATCCTTGCCAAGGATGAGGTCCAGGGTTAGAGTCCCTGTACCCGCACCAATAAAAATTGCCTTAGTGAATGCTAAGGCTATTTTTATTGGTTTTGTTCATTGCGCCTCTAACCCAGACCGAATCCAGAAGAAAATAGTCCAGGAAGCCCGGCGAGCGAAAAGCGAGCTGGGGTTAGAGTCTCTGCACCGCACCGTACATAAGCATAATTTATGTTAACTTTCACAATAATATACCCACCGCAGCAGGGAGGTGAGACTAAAATTCTATTACTTTCGCAGTATGTCACTTCCTGTGAGGTGCCTAATCTGATAGAGCGTAAAGTTGTTAATAACACATCAGCACTCACATGTGGAGAGTGCTAGAATTAGGTTAGTACATCTTTACGGATGCAGCGCAACTAGCAATAAAGGAGGAGTAGGGTTATGAGCGAGCAAGATCAAAAAGGTAAGAAAGAATACGTAATTATTGTTAACGGTGAACAGCACAATGTCAGTGATGACATTGTAACGTTTGAAGAGATTGTGAAACTAGCATTCCCAACTCAACCTAGTGCTGAAACCACTTTTACGGTTACTTATCGCGGAGCGAAAAAGCCTAAAGAGGGAAGTCTCAAGGCGGGCGGCAAGGTAGAAATCAAAAAGCAGGGTGCAATCTTTAATGTCACCTCAACCACCAAGTCTTAGTCCAGACCTCCAGAGATTAAAAGACGAAGGTTACGGGATTCATTTCCGTGAAGGCCACTTGATGGTCAGTGTTCCGTATGTCAATGCGAATCGAGAGATTAAATGGGGCTACCTTGTTTCAACTCTTGAGCTTGCAGGAGATCAGATTCAGCGTCCTGATATACATGTTGCGTGGTTTATCGGTGAAACACCAAGCGATATCCCGTGTGACAGCAACGGAGAGAAGCTCATGCGACTCATTCACCAAGAGACCCCCTACGACCTGGGCAACGGAATAGTCGCCTCGTGCGGTTTTTCACAGATGCCTGATAGTGGGCAACGCGACTATCACGACTATTTTGAAAAAATGTCTACGTATGTAGGCATGCTTCAGGCTGAAGCTCAAGATATTGATTCATCAATCTCTTATCGCGACTACCCTCCGATCGAATCTGATGAAGAAGGATCAGTATTTCGTTATCAGGACACTGCTACGACGCGAGCGCGCATCGGAGCTGTTACCGACAAAATCCGTAACCAGAAGGTTGCAATAGTTGGGCTGGGTGGTTCTGGGTCTTATGTTTTGGACGCAGTCGCGAAGACACCGGTTGCCGAGATTCATATTTACGACGACGACATGTTGCTAACTCATAATGCATTTCGTTCTCCCGGGGCTGCAAAGCTAGAACATTTAAATGCAAGGCCGTTCAAAGTTCTACATCATCAAGCAACTTACGATGCGATGCATAAGCATGTCATTGCGCATCCTGAACGTATTACATCTAATAACGCATCGGCACTTACTGTATATGATTTCGTTTTTATTGCGGTAGACGCCGGGCCTGACAAACGTATAATTCTTGAGACCCTACAAAATTCAAGTGTACCATTTACGGATACAGGAATGGGGATCTATCAACACGGCACTTCAATTGCTGGAGTAATTCGTACGAGCATTAGTACTCCAGCCCAGGCAGATCCATCATGGATGACGAATAGTGGTGAAATGTCGTTTGCAGATGATGAAGGTGGTGACGACTATCAGCAAAACATCCAAATTGCAGAGCTGAACATGCTCAACGCGGCCCTCGCGGTTATTATGTGGAAGAAGTATTTTGGTTTCTATCTCAATTTTGAGCATGAACGATCGAGTGAGTTTACTATTGATGGCAACCATATGTTCAATATTGGAGAAGAGGCATGAGTCGAATTAGCCATCTAGAGCCGGTATTTGTTGAGTTTATTCCACCAGAAGCGGAGTTGAAACCGGGAAAGCTATACATCTCTATGCAATACGGAGCAACTGTACATCTTTGCGCGAGCGGTTGCGGCATGAAAGTCTCTCTTCCGATTACTCCGGCGAAGTGGCATATTCTATTTGATGGAAATACTGTTACACTTTCTGATTCAGTAGGTAATTGGAGCTATCCGTGTAAAGCACATTACTGGATTATAAATAATCAGATTGTGTGGGCGCCTAGTTGGGATGATAAACGAATCGAAGCGGGACGTCGCAATGATGAACGTGATGTTGAAGAGTATCTGTCTGGTGCTGAGATCCCCAGACGTCGTACAGAAAAGGCTTTTTGGGATCGATTCTTTCAAAAAGACTAGTTCAGTTCCGACTTCAAGACGTTAAAAATAAAGGCGATTGTAGAAAATACCTTCCATAACTGGTGCTAGTTTTAGTTCTTGATTAAAACGGGCTCTGCTATCTATTTGCTATATTGTACTGAGGCTTGACCTACTCATCGTCTACGCCTGGTTTTATAGGAAGCTTTATTGGTAGCTAAGTAGGTGTCGGAGCAATTATTATGGTACTGACCCTTCTCGTAATAGTTAGGCTTATTTTCATGAGATAAAAAGTCCCCACCTGGACACGTCCTGCTTTGCTATAATTACTTCATGAATCACCCCTCCTCCGAACAAGAAATTTCCGACCTCATCAAAAACGACGACTGGATGATGAATGTACTACATGCGGCTGAGAAGTTGCAACTTAAAGACTGGTGGATCGGTGCTGGTTTTTTGCGAAACAAAGTGTGGGACTGCATTGAGGGTAATGAGTCTAAACCGACAAGAGACATCGACCTCGTCTATTTTAATATAGATGATGTAGAGCCCGAAACCGATTATGCCTACGACGAAAAAATGAAATCAGAATATCCATATGCCGAATGGGAAATTCGAAATCAAGCAAGAATGCACTATGTTAATGACTTACAACCATTCACGTCTACGGCAAATGGTATCTCTTACTGGGTTGAAACGGCAACATGCGTAGCGGTGAAACTTGAGGATGGTGTTTTGAAATATCTCTTTTGTTATGGCACTGATGATCTATTTGGTTTAGTTGCTCGGCCAACTCCATTTTTTAATAACAAAGAAAATATCGATACGTTCTACGGTCGCGTCGAGAAGAAGCAATGGAAACAAAAGTGGCCTGACTTAAAAATCATCACTGACAATATAGTTTAAAAAGACTCTGTTCGGCCACGCCCTGCTGCTCTAGACATAATCCACATGCTTTGAATAACCAATTCTAAATTTTATACTTAAGTTAATGAGTGAAATAAGCCGCGAACCCTGGGATACCAGCTATTCATACTACCAACAATTAGCTGAACTGCTAAGCTCTGTTGCTCATTCACATTCCAATGTAGAAATTGATGATGAAACATTACTTCGATGGCGCGATTTAATGGGCATAATGCGTGAGATCGACACAAGGGCTGATGATTCAGGCGCTGAACATGAAGAAGTGCTCTCTCAATTGGAAAATTTTGAAATATTTGAAGACCGTTATCCGCATATTACTCCTAGTGTTGTCGGGTCAGAGACGTTCAGCCGGTTAGTTTCAAGGACGCGGAAAATTCTTAAGTTAGGTGAGTTTGTATCAAAGGCTACAATCCCATCAAGGTTTATCAAATTACGTGCCTCAGAAGCTGTAAACACTGCGGAAGTGTTTAGAGATAGTGCAACAGAATCTGTTCTGAGCCAAGATCAATTTAATAATAATTTCATGCCCTTGTTGCGAACGATGGCTATTACGGCATGCTTTATTGATTCTGCTCATGACCTAAAGAAGGATTATGAAGACGGGAAGAGCGTACTGCAACCATTACCTAGCACGCGTTTGGTAATGGCAACAAAGGCACTAGGTATGAGCAAGGCGATAGCTCCCGTGGTGTTACATGGAGATGTTTTTGTGCAAACCGCTGAGGCAGCGAAATTGCAGTTTCAGCGGAAGCATCGTTCAGCTTAGGTAAACGTATGAAGACTCATCTTGTCTCTCAAGTTATTTTAAAAGAATTTACGAATCAAGACGGTTTATTAACCATCCACTACAAAGACAGCGCCAAGAAACCTGTACAAAAAACTACCAAAGATGTGGGGTATGTTGAAATAGATACAGCTGTTATTGAAAGACTTGAACGCGATTGGAATGAATCCGTAGAAAACGATGCAAAGAAAACTTTGAGAGTGTTACGAAATGGCGATGTATTGCTGTATGAAAAACATACAAAAATTCTTAAGAAATTGATGACCCTTCATTTTATACGAAGCCAAATATTAATGTACCTGTTCAATGAAATGAGCCAATATCACCTGGATAAAATTATTGACGAAGCGATGCCTCTTTTTTCGGGTACCAGGGAAACGTTAGAAGCGATGGTCAAACAGAAGTTGCCGGATGTTCTTAATAAAACACTCGTTCAGTCACTAGACGACTTAATTAAAAAAGCTGGCGTACACATTGATCAGTATGGACTAGAAATCGGTGTTGCTCCCGAAGGTACTCACTTTGTACTCAGCGATTCTCCTGCTATTACGATGGATCGAGAGGGGAATCTAGGAATACTGCAGGGTGTGGCAATTCTTCAAGCAACGGAGTTTGCGATGGTAATGACACCACAGCATGTTGTGACGCTGAAATCAGATCAAACAAGTAATACCTATGTTCATTTAACACCAGTGCAAGTAGATAACTTAAACAAGAAGCAAATTGCGCATTCGTTGCATGAATACTACTCAGTATCGAATTAAGTTCTTAATGAGATATTTCTCGCAGAACTTTTCTTAAGAATTCCTATACTAAAAGTTGAAGGTAACTGGAGGTGTGGGATGAAGAAAAGATTAATAGGCGTCGCAATACTTTCTTTAGCGTTAACTTTATTCGGTTTTGTTGCAGTTACAAATGCGCAGTCATTTCGCTCAGGTGATTCATCGACAATTAAACGTGACGAGGTAATAGACGGGTCTGCTTTTGTCAGCGGCTCAAATGTTGATGTCGCCGGAACTATAGACGGTGATTTATACTGCGCTGGCCAAGACGTTACTATTAGCGGTGATGTGAGCGGTGACATACTTTGTGCTGCCCAGACTATTCGCTTTACGGGTACTGCTACGGGTAGTGTTCGCCTTGCTGCACAAATTATTACTCTCGGCGGAAGCGTTGGTGGAGGCGCAAGCATTGCTGGTCAAACCATTACAGTTGAAAGCCAAGGTAGTGTTGAACGTGACGCTACTTTCGCTAGTCAAAACGTTACCATACGTGGCCGTATAGCACGTGATGCAGTTATCGGGGCAAGCTCATTCATTCTGGATTCCTCAGTCGGCCGCAATGTCACGGTGAATGCCAACGAAATAAAACTTGAAACAGGAGCGACTGTAGGAGGGGACTTTAACTATACAAGCCCACACCTATTTTCAAAAGCCGAAGAAGCAACGATTAGCGGTGAAATAACCTATAACGAAAGTGAACAAAAAGACACGCCAAATATTAGCGCGTTTAACCCATTATGGATGATACTCTGGGCGCTGATGCTGATTGCAAGCGCGGTCATTTTTGCCTTGCTGTTTCCGCGGGTGCTTTTCAGGGTAGGTCGTGTCAGTATTGGTTCACCATCAAAAGCATTTATCGCTTTATTGATAGGATTCGTCGCCGTTGTGGCAGTACCATTTATCGCGCTTCTCTTTATGGTTACAATCGTCGGTATTCCATTCGCGTTCTTGGTACTTATTGGTTGGACGTTAATTGTAGCTATGAGTGGTGTCTTCGCGGCGTACTATGTTGGTCGTCTGGTGTGGCGAAACCAGAGCAATAATATAATTCTCGCAACGTTTGTTGGTTCTGTAATTATCGCGCTTCTTATGATGATCCCATTCTTCAATATATTTATAACAATCCTCGGTGTATCGTACGGTAGTGGGGTATTGCTGATGTATTTGCGCAACCATTTCGAACAGCCTACATATGACATACCCTTAGACAGGCCTCGCGGTAAAACAGCATAGCTACTATATTTACTTGGGTGGTATACTAAACCCATTATGGCAATCAATAAAAACCTCGAAACCAAAAAAATCCACACACGCAGCGACCGCATCTCTAGCTTTGTAACCAAAGTTGCTGGTTCAATGCCATTCCTTATTATTAACGTTACGTTCTTTGCATTCTGGATCCTACTCAACTCTGGTGTATTTGGTCACGACTTAATTATCGACAAGTATCCATTTAGTTTCTTAACTACAACAGTATCAATTGAAGCTATCCTGCTTTCTACGTTCGTTATTATGAGCCAGCGTCGCGAAGCTAAACTATCCGAAGCACGCACAGAGCTTGACTATCACTCAGACCTTAAGGCTGAAGTAGATATTCAAACTATCGTGAGCATTCTTGAACGACTCGCCGAAAAGCAAGGTGTTGATGTTGCTGACTTGTTGACTGAAATGAAGAGCACTGAGAGCAAGACTATTGACCGAGCGATTCGTGATGAAGCAGCAAACGGGTAGGGAAGAGCTCAAAACTACTTGTGGTATTGTGGCAACGATTGTTTTAGGATTTATCATTTTTATGATTGGCGTCATTTATGTTCCCTGGTTACAAACGAAAGATGAAGTTATTAAAGTTGCTGCTATTGGGGATAGTATAACGCAAGGTGTAGGAGTATTTTTGGATGATGGCACTAATGGTTCGTATCCAAGCCAGTTACAGTCATTGCTTGGTGGCAGGTACCGTGTAACTAACTATGGTTTAGGTGGACGTTCATTACTAAGTACTGACACGGCTCCATATACGAACGACAAGTTTTACAAAGAAAGCCAAATGGCAAATCCTGACATAGTGTTGATTATGTTAGGTACGAACGATTCGAGTAGCGACCATTGGAATGCTGACTTATACGAAAAGGAATTAATAAAGTTGGTTGGGGTGTATACAAGGCTTCCGAGTAAGCCAAAAGTATACCTACTTACTGTTCCTGCAGCCCGTGTTGCGAATCAAGGCGCTACGGCGGAAAGTATTAGCGCAAGGACAATCAAGAATGAAGTGGTACCTTTAATCGTACGGGTCGCCAGAATTACTAAAACGCCAATAATTGATATATATGCAGCAACAAAAGACCATTTAGATTTATTTCCAGATGGTGTCCATCCGAATGCTGAGGGCTATAAGATAATTGCTGAAAAAGCATACGCGAGCATACGGCGTTAACTGTTTGCTTTATGCACCTTCATCATCTTCTTATAGTCTAAATCATTCTTAGCTTCTTCGTACCGCTTGTAAAATATGCGCGCTGATTCAGCTTTTACAGGATCTTCTTCGGTTCTTGGCAACTCCTTGCGGCCATGAGCACCACTTTGCCCCTTCTTGTCATCAGGCACTGGTCCATCGTATTTCTTGCCACCTTTATGGTTAGCGTAGCGCCGCGAGCGAGTGAATCCCATCTGTAAAAATTTGCGTGCCATGTCCATGCCGACAAAGTCATTACGTTTTTTGTATTCATAGAACATATCAAGAATCTTGTCTGCGGAAGTTTCTGCTTTTTCGGGTGTTGCGAATTTCCAGAAGGGGAGTATTTCACTTTTGTAGGGCTCGACTAATAAAACACCCTGTTCACCACGCCCAACCTGGTATTTTTCGGGATGTTTTCGAAAATCAATTGTCCAATCAATAGCTTTGTAATCCATAACTTAATACTATAATAGAGTAATGCCACGTAAACCCAAACCTGTACACTACGCCGCCGACTTCGACCTTGACGTACTATCTGGCGACAACGATATGTTTCGTTGGTTCTTATTGTCATATCTTTTTGGCAAACCTATTCAATCTACAGTCGCTGTAAATACTTGGAAATTATTCGTAAAGAAAAAGCTCGACAACCCGTGGGCAATTTTAGAAATAGGTGAGCGCAAACTTACGGGTGTGCTGCATGAAGGTGGCTATACGCGCTACGAGCATGTTACCGCGCATGGTTTGCGTGTGTGTATGCAACAACTCATCGACTTTTACGACGGCTCACTTTATTTGATGTTAGAGAGTAGCGAAAATGAAAGTGAGTTTTCGAAACGCCTGCAAAAACTATATGGCGTTGGTCCGAAAACCGCCGAAATTATTATGCGTGAAACCGAAGAAGTATTTGCGCGCCGAGTTGAGTAGGGGACACGAGCCTTATTTGCTATTATTAATGCATGACTGAAAAACTCGACCTTAATGAACCAGCTACTGAAGCACCGATAGACACCCAACCTACATCATATAAAAAAGAACTTATTATCGGTGGAGCTGTTGTGCTCGCCGTGATTGCCATTATTGCAGCCATCATCTTCTTCGTTGCTAATAGCGGTCCGAAGGTTGATTATCCACCCGTTGTAGCGTGCGACACGCTTACGAGCCTTGAAGCGCAGGAACTGCTAGGCAACAGCGCCTTCAATAGTGCCGATGACCCAGCGGTTATCTCGGGTGATCTTGCAACAAGTCGCTGTGGATATACAGACGGAACGAATAATACTGAAACAATGATTGTCGCTGCGGTAATCCTTCGTGCTGGAATTAACGATAAAGGTGTTGAGCAAAATAAGACCGAATTCGCTCAAGGTACTCCAACACAGGGTGTAGAGATTGTTAAAGACCTAGGTGATAGTGCGTATTTTAACCGAGTGAATGGCCAACTCAACGTACTAAAAGGTCGGAACTGGTTTATCTTTAGTTATGGTAATGGATCAGCGCCAGAAGAGAATACGGTTGAAGATACAGTAAAGCTTGCTGAAAAAGTTATTTAGCACCTTGATCGGGTACCGTAGCAGGAATCTCTTCAGCCTTCTCTGTAACATCACTCTCTTGGTTTAATAGAAAGAAAGCATGTTTAGCAGTTTCTTCTTGAATCCCCCTTTTAATTGACAGACTAGCCAAGCCAAACATCCGCATGTACTCCTCTTCTGATTTATAGTATTGAGCATGTATAGCATCGGGCACTAGGTAACTGTAGAACCTAATGTCAGTTTCCTGAGCATCTTTTCTAAAGGCTTCTGATGATTCTTCGTTTTTCACTAGTGCATCATTTTTCATACGAACGTACATTAACAATGGCATTTGTTTTTTGTCACTTTGTTCGGAGATGGTTTTAAGTTCATCTAACATATCAAATTGACTAATTTTAAAACCTTGCTCAGTAAGAAGTTGCATAGATGCATGCTTTGGATCGTTCACTGTTTTCCATACTGACGATGCAGTCCTGCCGAAACGTCCAACGTTGTCCGTAACGACGCCAATATTTTGTGCAATGTTCCAGTCGTCAAATGTTCCCTTTGTGTAATTATCCTTGTAGAAATATAGTTCACCACCAAAACGAACCCACGATGAGTCAACCGCTCCAGGCATCCAGTCTGCTAACAGTTGAATAAAGCCTAGCTCTTTTTGTTGGTTTTCTTGTAAACCATCTAAACCGTTGGGTGTATGCATCGGAGTTATAAGGCTGACGTTTATATCAGACTTCGAAACAATATCGGCTGCTGCTTCAATTGCAATAATCCCACCCATACTGTAGCCAACAAAAACATATGTATTAATGTCATATTCATTGGCCGTTTCAACTAATTTATTGAAAATATTTTCACGGCCTAACGATGCGTTATTGTTCCCTAATGACATAAGCCTACCGTCGGCAACCTGTTGTATGGCTGGGCCGATGATTTTCGTTAAGTAATCTCCATTAGAAGTATTAAACCCATCTGCTAAAACAATAGCCTTGTGTTCATTTGCTTCATCAATAGGATCGGCAATAAGGTTAATCGATACTTCAGCCGCCGCTTGTTCGGCGCGGTTTGATTCTACATCCAACCAGTAGGGAGTGGCAATGCTTGCAATAATCAATGAGGCAGCGGCTAATTTTTGGCTTTGCCTACTTCGACGTTTTAACTTTTTTTCTAGTTTTTTATCAAGGGTTACGTACGTCTCTAATACAGCAGCTTCTTCGGGAACAGAGGTGAAAGAAGTTTCTGGTGTGTGGTGGACACGTCTCGACATGGTATACAGTATACTCCTTTTGTGGAGTTTTCCACAGGCTATGAAGTATATGCACTAAAGGTGAGTTGGGTTGTTTGTTCTTTCCCATCTCGAATATACGTCACTGTTACTTTATCACCAGGTTTGTATTGGCCAATAACACTTGAAAGGCCGCCTTGTTTACCAATAACGCTGTCGTTGATTTTTGTAATCACATCACCATTCTTTAGGCCTGCTTTTTCAGCTGGGCTACCGCTGGCAACTGCTGAACCGTCGGTCTTAAATACGTAGGCACCTTCTTTAACGGTTAACTTGTATTCCTTGGCTATGTCAGCAGTAACATTGATGTAGTTAACTCCCATGAATGAGCGGCTCACTTTACCGTTTTCAAGAACACCAGCTAATACACCTTTTGTTGAGTTAATTGGGATAGAGAATCCAATTCCATTCGCATCTGCTGCAACGGCCGTATTGATACCGATTACTTGTCCAGCCATGTTAAGCAGTGGTCCACCAGAGTTTCCTGGGTTAATTGAAGCATCAGTTTGAATAAGGTCGGTGAGTGATTCGGTTTCACCGCTTCCAGAATCTGCAGTAACTGGGCGACCAACACCGGAAACGATTCCACTTGTTACCGTATTGCTGTATTGCCCAAGTGCATTTCCAATAGCGACAACTTGTTGACCAATGCGAAGTGTCGCACTGTTACCAAGTGTTGCAGGTTTAAATGTGGTGTTCGATTCAATTTTTAAGAAAGCAACGTCATTAAGCGGGTCGCGACCAATAACAGTTACGGTATCGTATTGCTCACCAGTGCTATCAATTACTACGACGTCATCTGCGTCTTCAATAACATGGTTGTTTGTCATAATGTAGCCGTCTGAGCTGACAATAATTCCTGTACCAGCACCTTCTTGAGTGGCGGTTCCGTAATATGAGGCAGCTTGGCTTTTGGTGGTAATTGATACGACGCTTGGGCCAACTTTTTCAGCGATAGCTGCAATCGTACTTTCTTCATTAGTAACGGTTGAATTACCGTCGGTTGTGGCGTTAAGAGAGTTCAATGGGTCAGTTTTTTGTTGTTGCTGAATATATATTCCTCCAGCAACGCCAAGGCCTGTAAGTAATAGCACGCCCACGATTGCGGCAATAATAATGGCAGATTTTCTTTTCATAATTTACCCTTTCAGAATAGTAACTTTGTTCGTAGTATAGTACTCAATTATTAAGTTTTGCTGTAGAACTGAGATAAAACTTTGTAAGACCTGGTTTTAAAAGCAAGAATAGCGGCAATCAACATAATTAACCCGCCAATAACAAATAGTAATGCAATTCCGCGCGCTTCACCAGAGCCTAGCAGCCATCCTAGTTGCGATTGTCCTTCAGGGCTGTTCATGTATGGAATTACCCAGAACTGAGCAATAGGGCCTACGAGAATGGCCGTAATAGGGGATGCTGCAGCCTCGAAGCTTTGTGCAAAGCCAAAAACACGACCTTGGCGTTTAAGTGGAACGACAGTTTGAATAATTGTCTGCTCAGTCGCTTCAATAATGGGAATAAGCAACATATACAAGAAAATACCAATAGCGTACAGGAGCCAAAATTCGCGGATACCAAAGAGGATACCGATTGTTGCCATAATTATATTGGCGAAAAGAAGTGTACGAAGCGGCTTCTTGCCAAGGCCACGTTTTGCAATAATAATGCCACCAATAATAAATCCAGTGCTAGTGAGGCCTAAAACGATACCCCAAATTTGAACGGAAAATAACGTAAGGCCGTACGGGTCCATAAGCGCCATATAAATTCCACCAATAAAGTTATTGAATGTAGAGAAAATAATGAGCCCGAATAACCCAGGCACAACTTTAATTGCGGCAATACTTCCTTTAATATCAATTTTCTTATTCGCAAGGTTGGGGTCGTGAGCAATTTCTTCTTCAGGGATTTTTACGAAGAATACTAAATGAATGGTTGCGAGTAATGTAACAACAAGGGCAATGGCTAATGTCCAACCCATACCAAGGAATCCAATTGATAACCCACTAAATACGGATGTTACTAGGAAGCCGAGACCTTGAACGGTACCAACAAGGCCATTCGCATTTGCATATTTCTCTTTAGGAACAAGGAGAGTTACGGTAGTAGAAAGTGCAATATTACGCATGTTTTCAACCACTGAACCGATGAGAACGATAGCTGCAAAGATCCATAGGAATGGTCCAGTCCAATCAAGCAAGGCGCCAGCTGGAGTAAGCACGAATACTAATGCTGCAATTAAATAAGTAACAAGAGTGAACAAGCCGGAAGCCACCATGACAACTTTTTTACGGTGTTGATCGACGAGTGTTCCGAAGAATAAACTTGAGATCGCTACTAATAGCATGTACGTTCCACCAATTAAGCCGGTGGCAAGAACTGATCGAGTTTCAAGGTATACCCAGAATGTTAAAGCAAACCACAAGAAGCTCGTGGTGATATTCGCTACAGCAGTGTTCACTAAAACGGGAATAAAGTTTTTCATCGTATCCCTATTATAACTCGGCTTTATGAGTAATGTTCTGGTATAATCAACCAACAGGATGGCGCCTTGGCCGAGAAGTTCAGGCAACGGTCTGCAAAACCGTGTAGACGGGAGCGTTACCCGTAGGTGCCTCCATTTGCGAGGATGGTGGAATTGGTAGACACGAGAGACTTAAAATCTCTTGGCTTCACGGCCGTGCGGGTTCAAGTCCCGCTCTTCGCACCAACATTTATTACAAAACCCCGGTAAACTACTGGGGTTTTGTTGTATACTAAGAGTACTAGAAATAAGGAGTATTGATATGTTAGCAGTTTGGATTATTCTCGGCGTAATCGTCGTTGTCGGTATTTTTTTATGGGCTACTTACAACAGCCTCGTAACACTTCGTGTAAGGGTTGATGAAGCCTGGAGCGACATTAATGTTCAACTAAAGCGTCGTTTGGATCTTATTCCAAACTTGGTAGAAACAGTGAAGGGTTACGCAGCACACGAAAGTGGCGTATTTACTGCTGTTACTGAAGCTCGCGCAAATGTTATTAACGCAAATGGTGTTAAAGAAACAGCTGCAGCTGAAAACCAATTCGAAGGTGCTCTAAAAAGCCTGTTCGCAGTTGCAGAAGCGTACCCAGACCTTAAGGCCAACGCAAACTTCGTTGAATTGCAACGTGAGCTTGTTGACACTGAAGACAAAATTCAAGCATCACGCCGTTTTTACAACTCTGGCGTTACTGGCTTGAACACTAAAGTTCAAACATTCCCAGCAAACATTGTTGCAAGCCTCTTTAGCTTCAAAAACCGCGAGTTCTTCGATGTTGATGAAACTGAACGTGAAGCGGCAAACAAGCCTGTTGAAGTTAAATTCTAATTTAATAATCGAGTCTCTACTATGTACAAAGCAATAGCCGCTAATAAGCGAAACACTCTTCTGATTATGGCCGTATTTGTCGGAATTATTTCCGCTATCGGTTTCGCCGTGAGTTATTTCTACGGTAACACCTCAATTACCTACTGGGTAATTGGTGGTGCTGCCGTGTACGCAATTATCCAATATTTTGCAGCAAGTGCACTTGCAGTTGCAATGACCGGAGCGCAAGAAATTCAAAAAAGCGACAACCCTCGGCTATATAGGATTGTTGAAAACCTTTCAATTACATTGGGTATGCAAATGCCAAAGGTGTATATTATTAACGATTCAGCACCAAACGCATTCGCAACTGGTCGCGACCCTAAGCACGCTATCGTGGCTGCTACCACGGGTCTTATCGATATTATGGATGATAGGGAACTTACAGCTGTTATGGCTCACGAAATGGGTCACGTGCAAAACTATGACATTCGTGTCAGTATGATTGCCTTCGGACTCGTGAGTGCAATTGGTATTCTTTCGGATGTCGTACTGCGCATGTTGTTCTTTAGTGACAACCGTAACTCAAATCCAATCGTGCTCGTTGCTGGTGTTGTCGTCATTATTCTCGCGCCAATTGTAGCAGTAATTGTACAAACAGCTATTAGCCGTCAACGCGAATACTTGGCCGACGCCAGTGGCGCACTGACTACTCGTGACTCTGATGGCATGGCGAGTGCCCTCGAAAAACTACTGACTTACGGTAAGCCAATGCAAAAGCAGTCATCAGCTACTTCGCAATTGTTTATTAGTAACCCATTAAAACCAGGTTTCTTCTCAAAACTATTTGCCTCACACCCTCCCCTCGAAGACCGCATTAAAAGGCTACGTGACAATGCAAGCAAGTTTTAAAAAGTTCAAAGCTTGGAAAAAAGAATTTTTAGCACATCGTCCACACCGATCTTTTCAGTTATCACGCCGTCGTGATTACGTTCGCACACTCACGCTTCCTGGCTATATTTCTTTTACGCACCAAGTAAATAAAATAGTATGGACAAATAAGAAACTTCTTCTTGGTTTAGCGGTTATTTATCTTGTACTTTTTTCAATCCTGGTTGGTGTTGGTACACAAGAAAATTACGATACGTTAGCAAATAGCCTCCAAGAAACCAGTGAAAGCGTCACTGATGGTGACTTCTCGCAAATAGGCCAAGCTGGCTTGTTGTTCTTCACAATTGCAACCGTCGGCGTTACCGAGGCTCCAACTGAATCTCAACAAATTTACATCACACTTCTTGGTTTGATGGTATGGCTTACAACTGTTTGGTTGCTACGAAATAGGTTAGCGGGTCACAAAGTAAAGCTTCGTGATGCGTTATATAACGCAGGTGCACCAATCGTTTCTCTATTTTTGGTTGGTCTCGTGGTTCTATTACAACTCATTCCAGTTTTACTCGTTGTTATTGGGTATGAAGCCGCAACTTCAACTGGTCTACTCGACAGTGGAGTAGAGGCAATGCTGTTCTGGATTGCCGCAACGCTCCTTTGTATTTTGTCGGTATATTGGATAACAAGTTCAATCTTCGCATTGGTAGTAGCAACATTGCCAGGCATGTACCCGGTGAAAGCTTTGCGAAGTGCGGGTGATTTAGTACTTGGACGGCGAGTGAGAATACTGCTTCGTTGGGCCTGGATGTTCTTAGTAGTCGCAGTTGTGTGGGCAATCATACTGATTCCATTAATTCTTCTTGATCAATGGCTGAAGAGTGTCTGGCCCGCAGCGGGTGGTGTACCGGTCGTTCCCGTAGCACTTGCATTGCTATCGACTGTATCGATTATTTGGTTGTCTAGCTATGTGTATCTTTTGTATAGAAAGGTTGTCGATGGCTCAACAAAATAATACTGCCGAACGTGCTCAAGAACTCCGCTCGATTTTAGCGGGGTATAGTTACGAATACCACGTGCTCGACCAACCGAGCGTAAGTGATGCTATTTACGATAGTCTTATGGGCGAGCTTAAAACAATTGAAGCCGAACATCCTGAACTTATTACCTCTGACAGTCCAACGCAACGAGTAGGAAGTGAATTGCTTGGTGGTTTCCAAAAGGTCCAGCATGCAACTCGCATGTTAAGTTTGAACGATGTATTCGATATTAAAGATGTTGAAGCGTGGGTTGTACGCATGGATAAATTGCTTCCAGGTCGTACACACGAATTCTTTGCGGATATTAAGATGGATGGCCTTGCCTGTGCACTTATTTACGAAGATGGTCTGCTTGTTCAAGCTGTGACGCGTGGCGATAGTTTTGTTGGTGAAGATGTGACGCAAAACGTCCGTACTATCGCGAACGTACCACTACGTTTACGTGAATCCGCTGGGTTCGAATACCTTTTGAAGGGTCGCTTAGAAATTCGAGGCGAAATTGTTATGCTAAAGAAAGATTTCGAAGCATTGAACGAGCGTCAACGGCAAGCGGGTAAGCCTGAATTTGCTAACCCCCGTAACTTAGCTGCGGGTACTATTCGTCAGCTTGATCCAAAGCTTGTTGCCGAGCGGCCACTGACATTTATGGGCTACGATTTAATTCCTGCAGATATCTCCGAAGTACCAACTAACATGTTTGCTTACGAAGCCTTGACCGCACTTGGGTTACGACGGAATCAACAGGCGAGTGTATTTACGTCAGTTAAAGATGTTATGGCATTCGTATACGAGTGGGACAAGAAACGCCTCGAATTACCATTCAATACTGACGGTTTAGTAATTAAACTGAACAATCGTCAACAATTTGCTGACCTTGGAGTTGTAGGCAAGCAACCACGTGCCGCTGTGGCCTACAAGTACGCCGCTGAGCAGGCTACCACCATTGTTAAAGATATTGTCATTAGTATTGGACGAACTGGTGCTGCAACGCCTGTGGCGGTGTTTAATCCGGTGAAGGTAGCGGGAACAACTGTTCAACACGCCAGTCTTCACAATGCTGATGAAATTGCTCGTAAAGATATTCGTATTGGTGACACTGTTGTTATTTTCAAAGCTGGTGATATTATTCCTCAGGTTGAAAGTGTTGTAACGGAACTACGTCCAAAGGACTCAATAGAATTTAATTATCAAGAAGCTTTGGCGCAACAATATCCGGAACTTGAATTTGAGCGTAATGGTGACGACGTTGTCTATCGTGTAAAGGGCAGCTCGAGTGATTTTATTTTGAAACGCTCAATTGAATACTACGCGAGTAAAGGTGCGCTCGATATTGATACGCTCGGTGAAAAGAATGTAACGGCGCTGGTTGAATCTGGCTTAGTGAAGGACAGTGCTGATATTTATTCATTGACCGTCGAGAACGTCTTAAGTCTTGATAGGTTTGCCGAGAAATCTGCAGAGAAACTCGTTTCTGCAATTCAAGCTAAAAAAACTCCCTTACTTGAACGCTTTATTCTTGGGTTAGGTATTCGCCATGTTGGTACACAAACGGCAATTGATTTAGCGAACCGTTTTGAATCGATTGACAACCTGGCCGTAGCGACCATTGAAGAACTTGAATCTGTTGAAGGCATTGGTAAGGTTGTAGCTGAATCAATCATTGCTTGGTTTAGTGATGAAGATAATATTGAATTAATTCAGAAATTTAAGCACGTGGGCGTCGTACCTGTCTTTATTAAAAAAGAAGGCGGCAAACTGAGTGGTAAGAATTTTGTTGTCACCGGAACACTCGAAACGATGTCACGTGATGAAGCGGCTGATACAATTCGAGCCCTTGGAGGCACATTCCAAACCAGTGTTGCAAAAGACACCCATTATTTAGTTGCGGGTGGTAAAGTGGGTGCTAGTAAGCTTCAAAAAGCTGAATCATACGGTACTGCTGTTATTAATGAAGCCGAGTTTATTCAATTAATTGAAAAATAAGGAGCTCACTGTATGAACAGACTCCAGCGTCAAAGTAAAAAAGCGCTCATTGCCATCGTCGGTGGGCTGGTTGTGTTGATTGGCTTAGTACTTATTCCGTATCCAGGCCCCGGCTGGTTGATTGTATTTGCAGGCTTGGCGATTCTGTCGACCGAATTTGAATTTGCTTCAAGGTTATTACACTACGCGAGAGGGAAGTATGACGAATCGGTTGCTTGGTTGAAAAAGCAAAACTCGTTCGTGCAACTTGGTACACTGGCGCTCACTGGAATCGTCGTTGTTGTAACGGTCTTCTTATTGAATGGATTTGGAATACTCAATTCAGTGTTGTCACTCAACCAAGACTGGCTTATTTCGCCACTGTTTAAATAAGAAATCTTCCCAAATAAAAACAACCCCATTACTGAGGTTGTTTTTACGATAGAACGGTTTTACCCGAGACTATCTAAATGGAATGATTACCAGCTACGTTGACGGAATGAACCGCCGCCGTTACCGCCACCATTACCACCACGGTCGCTGCTTCCGCCACCATTGAAGTCACGACGAGGTCGGTCTTCTTTAGGACGTGCAAG